>Ga0316204_10003819_pt1 | contig 28829 bp, 27 predicted proteins | sample 6monrhotite_MG_2_FD_205661 | JGI IMG/M metagenome (GOLD analysis project Ga0316204, IMG submission 205661) | Microbial mat bacterial communities from mineral coupon in-situ incubated in ocean water Damariscotta River, Maine, United States -... | ecosystem: Environmental > Aquatic > Marine >...
GTGAATTGTTCAGCCGGACCGTGCAAACCGGATTTGCCGAAGAAACCGGCGATCCGATATTTGAAACCGAAGAATTCGCCCCCGAGGTTCTGCCCTACATCGTCGTTGTCGTAGACGAGATGGCAGACCTGATGATGGTCGCCGGAAAAGAGATCGAGGCCTGCATTCAGCGTCTCGCCCAGATGGCCCGTGCAAGCGGAATTCACCTGATCATGGCCACCCAGCGCCCGTCGGTCGATGTCATCACCGGCACGATCAAAGCCAACTTCCCGACGCGGATTTCTTTCCAAGTGACGTCGAAAATCGACAGCCGTACGATCCTTGGTGAACAAGGGGCCGAGCAATTGTTGGGCATGGGCGATATGCTTTACATGGCGGGTGGCGCGAAAATCACGCGTGTGCACGGGCCGTTCTGTTCGGACGAAGAAGTCGAAGAAATCGTCAACCATCTGAAAGCCTACGGTCCGCCGGATTACATCGGCGGCGTTGTTGACGGCCCGGATGACGACAAATCAAGCGACATCGATCTGGTCCTTGGTCTAGGGGGCAACACCGACGGCGAAGATGCGCTTTACGATACCGCCGTGGCGATTGTGATAAAGGATCGCAAGTGCTCGACATCGTATATCCAGCGCAAATTGGCTATCGGGTACAACAAGGCCGCACGATTGGTGGAACAGATGGAGGACCAGGGTCTGGTCAGCCCCGCCAACCACGTCGGCAAACGTGAAATTCTAGTGCCTGAGCAGCAATAAAACGCCGTCGCAGGTCTCTGTTTCGAAATTTGGGTGGCGTGCCATCCGCGTAAAACTTTAAGTGGGTGCTATGAAAAAACTCGTTATTGCTGTTGTCGCCTATGTTGCCCTGACCGTTCAGACGCTTGCTGCGTCTGCCAGTCTCGATGACATATCAACCTATCTTGAAACGCTACAAAGTGTGACTGCGGATTTCATCCAGTACAATCCAGACGGCAGCCAATCGAACGGCACCATGTTCCTGAAACGCCCCGGAAAACTGCGGTTTGAATACACTGGCAAGAACAGCCCCTTGGTACTGATCGGCAGCGGTCAAGTTGCCGTCTTTGATCCTTTGTCAAACGAGCCTCCGTTCAGGTTTCCTGTCAGCCAGACACCTTTCGCACCAGTGATCGGTCGCACGGTTGATCTCGAGAATACTCGGTTCGAGACAAGCATCATAGAAAGCGGCGACTTCACGATCATGAACGTTCAAGACCCTCGGTTTGCCGAATTTGGCTACGTCAGTCTTGTGTTTGATACAGCGCCGATACAATTGCGCCAGTGGGTTGTGATTGATGGTGCAGGACAGCAAACCGCGATTGCGTTGACGCAAATAAAAACCGGAGTGTCGATCAAGAACAGCCTATTTAATATCCGCGCCGAAATGCGTGCGCGTGGATTTGACACGAACTAGATTTTTAGCACGTTTCGGGTCGTCGATCCTGCGCAGGGGTGGTCAAATGCATCCGGTAAAAGGATGAATACGTGTTTCAAACAACCATCGCCCTCGTGATCTTTTTGTTTCCGCTCGCGTTTAGTCCGGGGCCGGGGAATATGTTTTTTGCCGCCAACGGTGCGCGCTTTGGCTTTCGTGCGACGATTGCTGCAAACGCGGGCTATCACGTTGCCACGTGGATCGTGACGCTTGCCTTGGGGTTTGGGTTTCTCGAAATCGTTGCAGCCGTCCCCCAAGTCTTCACCGCGCTCAAATTCGGCGGTTCGCTTTATGTCCTCTGGCTGGCGTGGACGTTGTTTCGATCCGGTGTTCTTGAAGGATCGAAGCGCCCTCAACCGGCGGCGTTTCGGGATGGAGTGGCCCTTCTGCTGCTGAACCCGAAAGCCTATGTGATCATCGGGCTTATGTTCACCCAGTTTTTAGACGCAGGCGCACCGTTTGGATCGGTTCTTTTGATCACCACTGTCTTCACGCTCAACAACCTCGTCGCTTTTTCTGTGTGGGCCTTTATGGGAGATAAGATAGCGGGTCTTTTTCGGACGCAAACCTCGGCTCGTCGGTTGAACACGTCCTTGGCATTGGTCTTGGCAGGCGTCGCGGTCTGGATGCTGTTGGCCTAGGCCATCGGCCCAACGCTAATCTGAAAAGCTACAGTCAACGGCACGCAAAACCGTGGCCCCTTTCGCCAAGCGGCGCATTGCTTTACATGCCCGCTGGGTAAGACACGTTCTTTCCGTATCAAAGTGAAGTTGGTGCGTCATCCGACTAAAAAAGGAGAACCCCAGATGGGTTACAAAGTCGTCGTCGTAGGCGCCACAGGCAATGTGGGCCGCGAAATGCTGAACATCCTCGCTGAGCGCGAGTTTCCTGTGGACGAAATCGCCGTGCTTGCGTCACGCCGGTCACTCGGAACCCAAGTCAGCTTTGGCGATAAAACCCTCACCACCCAGGATTTGGAGCAATTCGATTTCACGGGATGGGACATTGCATTGTTTGCAATCGGGTCGGACGCAACCAAGAAATTTGCCCCCCTCGCGGCCAAAACCGGCTGTGTGGTCATCGATAACTCGTCGCTTTATCGCTACGATCCAGACGTTCCTTTGATCGTGCCCGAGGTAAACCCCGAGGCGATTTTTGGCTACTCAAAGAAAAACATCATTGCCAACCCCAACTGTTCGACCGCGCAGATGGTCGTGGCGTTGAAGCCCTTGCATGATCGCGCAACGATCAAGCGGGTCGTGGTCAGCACGTATCAGTCGACATCTGGTGCAGGCAAAGACGGCATTGATGAGCTGTGGGACCAGACCAAATCGATCTACAACCCAACAACCGAAGTGCCTCCGAAAGCGTTTCAAAAGCAAATCGCTTTCAACGTCATTCCCCAGATCGACGTCTTCATGGAGGACGGCACGACCAGGGAAGAATGGAAGATGGTCGCCGAGACCAAGAAGATTGTCGATAAGGCGATCAAAGTCACAGCGACCTGCGTTCGGGTGCCGGTTTTCGTCGGCCACTCAGAGGCGATCAACATCGAGTTCGAAGACTTTCTCGATGAAGACGAAGCCCGCGACATCCTGCGTGAAGCGCCGGGCATCATGGTGATCGACAAGCGCGAAGATGGTGGCTACGTCACCCCGATCGAATGCGTCGGCGACTACGCGACCTTCATCAGCCGCATCCGTCAGGATTCGACCATCGAAAACGGCCTGAACCTTTGGTGCGTTTCAGACAACCTCCGCAAGGGGGCTGCGCTTAATGCCGTGCAGATCGCCGAAGTGTTGGGCCGTAAGGTGCTGAAAAAGGGGTGACCCCTTCTCACTAAGTCTAGGAAGCCGCCCATTTGAGACGGCTTCCTATCCTCATGCGAGTTTCGCGATCTTTGGGCCAAGTGGTAGTCTGTAACCATTCATTATTCAGTATGAGGTTACAAATGTATCACGATCCAAATTTCCGTCCTCCTTCGTCTTCTGAGGGCGATCGCTTTGAGGAAACACCATGGTCACAAGCACGCGTGGTCCAAGACATGGACTTTGAAACTGCCGCCCTTTTGCGGGTCCACTTAAGCGAAGATTTCAGCACGTCTGAAAGCTGGCTGGACCTATCCAAGCGGCTGAAAAACAAAGGGTTTTACCTGAAAACCAACGGTCAGAAAGTACACCTGCATGACTGTCACAGTCACGTTGACATTTGCTCGTGTCAGTTTTTGGGATACCCGTCGCGCCAACTTGAAACGCGCTTCAATCAGGCAAAGCACTAAGGCCGACTTTCGATTCCAATGTGTCAAGTAATCGACTTAGAGGGCCAAAAATCACCATCCGATTCTCTGGGGGTCATCTTTCAATAGCCCCGTGATTGTCTCTGACCTGTCGCAATATCGGCAGAATTGACGGCGATTGTTTCCATATCAGAGAAGGACTCGGATTATGGAACACATCGAGAATTTCAGGGCAGAAAGATTGGTTGAACCTGTCCATTGGAAACGCGACGGCGACTCTTCGCCTGACTTTGAATCTGCGATTCTATTGCGCAGTCTTGTGCTACCGGCATTTGAACGCGCCGAAAGTTGGGGGGCGCTGGCCGAGGCGTTAGAAAGCGTGGGCTTTGGTCTTTCGATCAAAAACGGGCGACTGACGCTAACGGACGCCGACAATGAAAGCAGCATTTGCACGGGTCAGTTTTTGGGAAACCCCTTGGCTGAGCTGGCCTCGCGGTTTGGCAAACCCGTCATCCGCGCCACCGTATTCGGTGACGCATCTGGCGAATTCGTTTTCTAGTCAGACCGCTTCAAATTCTTCGCTATCGGCGTTGTAGCATTCGACTTCGCCGTCGCGAATATCATACCAAAGCCCGTGTAATGTCAGGTCGCCCGCTTCAACACGTTCGGCCACGAAGGGAAAGCCCATCAGGTTTTCCAGTGACACCAAAACGCCGACCTTTTCCAAGGCGCGGCTTTGTTCTGGCCCGCGCTCCATATGCTTTACGCGTTCATATCCAGGGCGCAGCGCGTCCATCCATCGGCCGACAAAACTGGTTTGTTCTACCAGTTCGGGCGCATGACCCGAGCACATATCGAGACAGCCCTGAACGCCTCCGCATTTGGAATGGCCCATGACGATCAGGCGCTTAACATGCAGCGCCGTCACCGCGAACTCGATCGCAGCGGAAGTGCCGTGCGCGCCGCCGTCCGGTTCATATGAAGGCACAAGGTTAGCGATATTGCGGTGAAGGAAAAAGTCACCCTGATCGACGCCGAAAATCGATGTCGCATGCACACGGCTATCACAGCACGCCACAACCATCGCCGGGGGATTTTGCCCTTCGTCGGCAAGCTTGTGCATGAGATCTTTTTTCTCGAGATAGGTTGTTTCGCTCCAACCATGATAGCGTTCGATCAGGTAAGCGGGCAAAGGCTTGGCGTGCTTCATGGAACGTCGTCCTTAGATAAGTGTCTTTGTAGTTTTAAAATGTTTAGCACAGATATTCGAGCGATAATTGAAATGATTATCGACCCAAATGCGCCTTGCCCTCGGGGCGATGTCAGGTAGCATATCCTGAACCAAAAAGGACAGGGTATGAGCCTAAGCTTCGCGCAAGACACCGACGACACAATCCCGCTGTATGTTTTGGAAGCCGCATCGGTTGACGGCTTTCTGGCGGATCAACCCGCGAGCATACGCCAGTGGGTCTCTAACATGGGGTTCACGGGCACCTTGGGGTCTGCAGTTGTGGTGCCCGCGGATGACGGGCGCATTGCCATGGTGCTTGCGGGCTATGGCTCGGCTGACGAGCGATTGCGCGGGCGGTTTCATCTTGCAGCGGCGGCGGCAAAACTGCCCCAAGGGTCCTATCGGCTCGAAAGCGGCATTCCCGCAGATCAGATGCCGGTTGAGGCTTTGGGCTGGCTATTGCAGGGCTATCGGTTTGATCGCTACAAATCCACGCCTTCGCAAAAAGCGACCCTCGTGGCACCCAAAGGGATAGATGCAAGGCAGGTTGAAGTGATCGCTGCTGGCGAGAATTTGACCCGCGATCTGATCAACACCCCCGCAAGCGATATGGGTCCAGACGCACTTGAAGCCGCAGCGCAGAGACTTGCAGACCAACATGGCGCTAAGATGCATGTCGTTGTTGGTGACGATTTGCTGACACAGAATTTGCCGATGATACACGCCGTCGGTCGCGCCTCGAATAGGGCTCCTCGGTTGCTGGATATGGCTTGGGGGGACACTGGCCCAACGCTTACCTTGGTTGGCAAAGGCGTGTGCTTTGACACCGGCGGTCTGAACATCAAACCCGGCGGGTCCATGGGGCTGATGAAGAAGGATATGGGCGGTGCGGCCAACGTCTTGGGATTGGCGCATATGATCTTGGCTCTTGGGCTTGAGGTGCAGTTGAGGGTGCTGATCCCAGCCGTCGAGAACGCCATCGACGGCGCTGCCTTTCGCCCGCAGGATGTTCTGACGGCGCGCAACGGACTTACGGTTGAGATTAACAACACCGACGCCGAAGGGCGCTTGGTTCTCGCGGATGCATTGGCGCTTGGGGCCGAGGGCACGCCGGATTTGATGATCTCAATGGCGACGCTGACTGGCGCTGCGCGTGTTGCAGTGGGTCCAGACCTTGCGCCGTTCTATGCGGACGACAGCTTTGCTAACGTTCTGAGTGCGAGTGCTGAAATTTCGGCCGACCCGGTTTGGCGCATGCCATTTCACGCCCCCTACGAGCGCATGATTGAACCGGCAATAGCGGATCTCGACAATGCCCCGTCTGGTGGTTTTGCGGGATCGATCACGGCGGCGCTGTTCCTGCGTCGATTTGTGGGCGACACTCGGTATGCGCATTTTGACATTTACGGCTGGCAGCCAGTCTCATTGCCTGCGCGTTCTAAAGGTGGTGTTGGCCAGGGGATCAGGGCTTTGTTGGACGGGTTACCAAAGATTTTGGAAGGCTGACGCCTTTTTGGGGCTCTGCCCCCAAACTCCCGAGGGTATTTATCGCAAGATAAAGAACCGTTTTTCGCTTTATCTTGCTAAAAATACCTAAAAGAACCCTCGTATCTTCATTTGACGGCGCGGATCAGTTTCCGTTCGAGCACGTGAATGACGGATTTCAGATCATGCCCGCGCTTCAAGATTTGTCCGTCCATGCCCACGACGCAGTACTGGCCTTGTTTGTTGCGAAGCTTCGGGCGCTTTTCGATGCGGTAGAGCGGGTATTCACCGCTACGGCGAAAGACCGAGAAAACCGCTGCGTCGCGTAGGGCCGAGATGCCGTAGTCGCGCCATTCTCCTGCGGCGACCATTTTGCCGTAAAGCCCCATGATCACCCCCAGTTCGAGTCTGTGGAAGTGTACTGCGTCGGGATGAGGCGTGTGTTGGGCGGAGAAGCTTTGCATGTTCATGCGTTTAGCTTTGCGTTGTTTGGATTTGAAATCAAGCGTTCACGCGAATTGTCCCTGACAGAACCATCCTGCAGACATTGTGCCGCCGTGGGCGAAATAGAGCCACAGTTTGTCGCCGCGGTGTGTGACCACTTGCCAATAGTCCCGCACACCGCTGCGCCAGTTTGGATCATCAAGCCACCATTCCGGTGCAATCCGTTCAGGCCCCGTGGCCAGCGCGAGTGTCAGATCCTGTCGTCGCCAGCGAAACGCAGCGGGGGGGTGTGGGGTTTCGGGGGCAGTGACGGGTTCTGGCTGCCACAGCAAAAGCGGGCGCGGCGTGGTTGGTTTGGGCCAGCTTTTTGCAGGCTCAGACCACGCGGCGGCTAGGGTTTGGGCGGCTTTTTCGGGAATATGGCTGTTGCCGGGATGGCGACGGGTGATTTGTTCAAGGCCCACGCGCCCCCCTATCCGGCTGATCAGGTCTTCAAGCTGACGTTCAGCACCCAGTTTTTCGCGGGCCGCAAGAGCCGCGTCCAGATGGCCCGCGGGGCGGCGGTCTGCGATGGGTTCGACCCGTACGGCCTCAAGCCTTAGCATGTCGATGCCGTAGCCCGCGTCGAGATCGCCAAGCTTCATCGCCAACAGCGGACGAATGCGATCAGGGTCATGTGTGGGGCGGGCCAGACCGGCCTCAAGCCATTGCATCGTCTGGTCGGCCCGAAAGGCCTGCAAGCGCACCAACCGCGCGCCTTTGCCGTCCTGTTTCAGACGATCTGCCAAGGCAGGCAGCAGTTTGTCGATCCCCGCGAGGATGTCATCCTCGAGTCCGATAGGGTCCGGTAGGGTCAGGCGAACCGCATAGCGTGTCGGCGGTTTGGCGGGGGATATCGGTTCGGACGCAGCCCCAAGCGCCTGATCCATTCGCAACACCAGACCTTTTCCGAAACGCCGCGCCAATGCGGCGCGGGGCTGGCCGATCAGGTCTCCTATTCGGCGCAAGCCAAGGCGTGACAATTGCTGAACCGTTTCCGGATCAAGTCTTAGGGCAGCAACCGGCAAGGGGGACAGCACCGTATGCGCTTTGCCCGGCGGGGCAATCCGTCCCGGCCCGCCAACGGGTTGTGCCAATGATGGCCGCGCCCCGCCGCGTTCCCAATTGCGTCGCTTGGCCGCGCGGGATCGTGTGGCGCGGGCTTCTTGTTCGATGGCGTCGCCTGAACGGTGGCTGCGCGCGTCCATGCCCGAGAACCGCGCCAACGCCCACGCCGCGCCTTGGGTGTCGCCCAGCCCGATACGGACCGACAGGTCTAGGTCCGCGGTTTCGGCTTCGATTTGGGTCAACATGCCGTCTTCTCCGCCGAACAGATGGGCGCATCCGGTCATGTCAATCACCAAGCCGTCGGGAGGCATAGCTGCCACCCAAGGCGAATACTTACCGGCCCAGCGCGTGAGCACGTCAAGAAACGCGGCCTCGGCTTGCGGGTTTTGCAGGCGGGTGACCAGATCGGGGCACATCGCCAACGCATCCCGCAACGGTTGGCCGTGGTGCAACCCCACGGCTGACGCCGCTTCGGACAGAGAATTCAGCACCTGCATCTGACCCGTGTCGCGCAAAACCGCGAAAGGCATGTCGCGCAAAGCGTCGGCATGACGAAGCAAACGTTCGGCGCCAAGGCGTGGAAACCAGAGCGAAAGAATACGACGGTGGGGCATGGCAGCAGCAAATGTTCCTATTATGTTCTCATTAACGCTAACCATGTTACGAGTCGAGTCAGAATGCTGCCGGAAACAGGCGAAGATTCGCCGCGCAAAAGGCTTGATCCTCGGGTCTTGAAGCAGGCACTGTGGCGCAAATCAAAAGTTTCGCAGGGAGAAGAAGTATGAGAACACGCGCAGCAGTGGCACTTGAAGCCGGCAAACCACTTGAGGTTATGGACGTGAACCTAGACGGCCCAAAAGCGGGTGAGGTTCTGATAGAAGTCAAGGCGACCGGTATTTGTCACACCGACGAATTCACGCTATCAGGCGCCGATCCCGAAGGGCTGTTTCCGTCGATCCTTGGCCATGAAGGTGCCGGTATCGTTATCGAGGTTGGCGAAGGCGTCACCACGCTGAAACCGGGCGATCATGTGATCCCCCTATACACACCGGAATGTCGTGAGTGTCATGCCTGTCTCAGCGGTAAAACGAACCTCTGCACAGCGATCCGCGGCACTCAAGGCAAAGGCTTGATGCCCGATGGCACATCGCGGTTTAGCATGCTCGACGGCACGCCGATCTATCACTACATGGGCTGTTCGACCTTTGCAAACCACACGGTTTTGCCAGAAATCGCATTGGCAAAAGTGCGTGATGACGCGCCATTCGACAAGATTTGCTATATCGGTTGCGGCGTGACAACCGGAATCGGGTCGGTGATCAACACCGCTGGTGTTGAGATTGGATCGACCGCTGCGGTGTTCGGGCTTGGGGGCATTGGTCTCAACGTTATTCAGGGTCTGCGGATGGCTGGCGCGGACATCATCATTGGTGTCGATCTGAACCCTGCCAAAGCGGAAATGGCCAAGAAGTTCGGCATGACGCATTTCGTGAACCCAAGCGATGTGGACAGCGTGCAGCAGGCTATCATCGACATCACCAAGACCCAACAAGACCAATTCGGCGGCGTGGACTATTCGTTCGATGCAACCGGCAACGTCAAAGTAATGCGCGATGCGCTGGAATGTTCGCACCGAGGATGGGGCGTGTCGGTGATCATCGGCGTGGCACCGGCGGGGGCTGAAATCTCAACCCGTCCATTCCAACTGGTGACGGGTCGCGTTTGGAAAGGCACCGCGTTTGGCGGCGCTAAGGGGCGGACCGATGTGCCAAAAATCGTTGACTGGTACATGGACGGCAAGATTGAGATCGACAGCATGATCACACACAAGCTATCGCTCGACGATATCAACAAAGGGTTTGATCTGATGCATTCGGGCGACTCTATCCGCGCCGTTGTCGAATTTTGAACAGACGTATGCTCTGAAATTGCAGGGGGCGTACTGCGCCCTCTTATTGTTTTTGACGGAAGGCCAATCGTGATGTCCGCTCTGTTTTCGCCTTTCAAACTGCCTTGTGGGGTCACCCTTGAAAACCGTATCGTAAAGTCTGCGATGTCGGATTCGCTTGGCGACGGGACGGGCCATCCCACGGACGGGCAAAGCCGATTGTATCAACGCTGGGCTCAGGGCGGTCTTGCGGCGTCCATCATCGGCGAAGTTCAGTGCAGTCCTCGATTTGCGGAAAAGCCCGGCAACTTGGTTTTGGATGAAACCACTGATCTCGGCCGCTTTGCTGATCTGACTACGGTCGGCCACGCAAACGGGGCAGCGCTTTGGATCCAGCTTGGGCATGCGGGCGCGTTGGCTTACGCCCCGACAAGCAATCCCGTTGGCCCAAGCACGTTGAGCCTCGACGGGTTGGATTGCGCCGAGATTACGTCTGAGGCGATTGCAGAAATCCCCGCCGGATTTGCCCGAACGGCTGCCCTTGCGAAACAAGCTGGGTTTAGCGGCGTGCAAATCCACGCGGCACATGGGTTCCTGCTTAGCCAGTTTTTGTCGCCCTTGTTCAACAAGCGTAGTGACGCTTATGGCGGATCCATCGAGAACCGTATGCGGCTTCTTTTGGAAAGCATAACCGCCGTACGCGACGCCGTCGGGCCTGCGTATCCGATTGCGATAAAGCTCAATTCTTCCGACCAATTGGAAGGTGGGTTGACAGAAGACGACGCGCTTAAAGTGGTTGAGGCTTTGGATAAGACGTCGATTGATCTTATCGACATCAGCGGCGGCACCTATTTTCCGGGGGCGAAATCTGCCTCTGACGGGGCGGCCAAGGGGCCGTATGTTCTTGATTTCGCAATCGCAGCGCGGGCGTTGACGTTAAAACCGTTGATGCTGACCGGCGGCTTCAAAACCCGTGCGCAGGTCGAAGACGCGTTGACCATAGGCGTGGACGTCATCGGACTGGCGCGCGCTTTGGTGATCGAACCCAGCCTGCCCGACTTATGGCACGCGGATCAAATGCCCGCGCCACAGTTCCCGCGGTTTGACGTCGCCCCCGAAGGCGGGATCACCGCGTGGTACACGATGCGCATGACAGGCTTGGCGCAAGGGGACGAAACTGCGGACCCAAGCGATCTTCTAGAAGCGTTAAAGGTTTACGACCAACGCGACAGTGAGCGCGCCGAGATTTGGCAGAAGCATTTCGGCATGCCCGACTGACGTTTAGCGTTTCTTTTGCTTCACGATTGTCTTCACCTTTTTGGTAAAGGTTTTTGCATTGGCGCGTCGTTCCGCCAGCGAGGCGGAATTGAACTTATCCTCGGCCGCCAGCTTTTGCCAACGCCGGATACGATCCTGATTGACCTGTCCTGCGTCAACAGCCTTGCGAACAGCGCAACCGGGCTCAACCTCGTGACTGCAATCGTTGAATTTGCACTGCAGCGCCAGTTCAGCCAGATCGCCAAAAAGATCGGCAATCCCGGATTGCGTGTCACCCATCTGGATTTCTCGCATTCCGGGGGTGTCGACAACGGCGCATCCGTCCGGCGTGAACCTTAGATGTCGGCTGGTCGTCGTGTGCCGCCCGCGGGCATCGTCTTCGCGAATATGCGCCGTTTCAGCGGTTCCTTCGCCAAATAGCGCATTCACCAAAGTGGATTTGCCAACGCCTGATGATCCCAGAAACGCAACCGTTTGTCCGGTTCTGCACCAGTCGGCCAACATCGAGATTGGCTGTTCGCTTAGCGCATTCAGCACGATTACTGTGACCCTGTCCGAAATGGATTTTGCCTGCTCAACATAGGGCGTCGGATCATCGCAGAGATCGGCCTTGGTCAATACAATCACAGGGTCCACTTCGGCTTCAAAGGCCAGCGCTATGTAGCGTTCAAGCCGCGCAATATTGAAATCCAAGTTACACGAGGACACGATAAACGCTGTGTCGACATTGGCCGCGATCAGCTGGAAACGCCAATCATGACCCGCTGCCCGGCGTTTGAACACGCTTTTGCGGTCAAGAACGCGGCTGCTGGTCGGCAACTCTCGGTTCAATAGCAGCCAATCGCCAACAGTTGCTTCGGGGCCAGGAGGGATTTGCATCTCGATGCCATCGCCGAACACAAAGCACCCGTTACGGTGCACGCGAACCACACGCACAGGGGGCGTTTCCTCAAGTTCTTCAATGGTCGTTTGTTGCGAAAAGAATGGCTGCCAGCCGTGCAATTGCAGAAAGGATTTTTCAATCTTCGGCGTGGTCTTGGGATCGCTTGGCGTAAGAAACTGGGAATAATCTCGGGTCATGGCAAGGACCGCGTGCCGTAGCGGGCCATGAAAGTGCTGATGGCCCCTTCAATGACGCGGTCGATGTCTGCAGGGCGGATGGTATTGGCCAGCCCGAACATCACCCGCTGAAACAGGTCAGCGCGGCACAAATCGGCAAACTGGTCGGCGGCCAAGGTCGCATCGTCAATGGTTAACGCGCCCTGTTCGCTCATGTAGGCCAGATAGCCGCCCAACCGTTCGGACCCCATTTTCGGGCCGGCTTCGTAGAACATGCGGCCAAGTTCTGGAAAGCGGTCGGCCTCTGCAACGCAGACGCGCAGGATGCTTTGGCCGAGAGTGGATAGGTAAAAATCGACGATGGTGCGCGCTGAATAACGCAGCACAACATCTACCGGCGCATCCACGACAGCAACGTTTTCGACTTCTTGCGTTATGCGTAGGATTTCCGCTTTTGCGGCCTCAAGAAACAGCAAATTTTTGTCGGGAAAATAGCTGTACACCGTTGCCTTGGATACTTTGGCCAAGGCCGCGATGTCGTCCATACTGGTGCCTTCAAACCCATCGCGCATGAACACATCACGCGCGGCGTCCAACACCTGGTCGAACTTTCTTCCTTTTTTCAGGATGGGTTTGATTTCGCTCATAGGCCCCTCGAAGAAACAGGCTCAAATATAGGCTGTCAAAGCAGGCGCAAACAAGAGCCAATGCAAGAGATACCAAAGTGGTTGCAGTCAAAGCGCATTAGCTTAATCATTTAGCAAAAAGCGAGGTAAAAATGCGGTTTACGTTTCAAAGACGCCGGTTTTCAGATTTGAGCGAACAAGACGTGTTGGCGCTTGCGATATCGTCTGAAGAAGACGACGCGCGCATTTATCGAAGCTACGCCCAGCATTTGCGGCAGGATTACCCATCAACTGCAGCCGTTTTTGACGAAATGGCCCTTGAGGAAGACCAGCACCGCACGCTTTTGATCGAACGCCACGCTGCGCGGTTTGGCGATGTGATCCCGCTTATCCGGCGCGAACACGTTGCGGGTTTTTACCAGCGCCGCCCAGTGTGGTTGCTTGAAAACCTAAGCCTTGACACCATCCGCGATGAAGCGGCGGCGATGGAACGCAACGCCGAACAGTTTTATCACAAAGCCGCCGCCCGTTCGACCGATGCTGCAACCCGCGCGCTTTTGGGCGATCTTGCCGCTGCCGAGGCCGGACACTCGGACAAGGCCAGCGGCTACGGCGCACATCATCTGGATGAAAACGCGCTCGACAGCGAAGACAAGACCAAGCGTCGGCAGTTTATCCTAACGTGGGTTCAGCCGGGGTTGGCTGGATTGATGGACGGGTCGGTTTCCACTTTAGCGCCGATTTTTGCGGTGGCCTTTGCAACGCAGAACACGTGGACGACGTTCCTTGTGGGATTGGCAGCCTCGATCGGGGCGGGGATTTCGATGGGGTTCACCGAAGCCGCATCCGATGACGGAGAGCTTTCGGGCCGTGGCTCGCCTATGAAACGCGGGTTGGCAGCGGGTGTAATGACGACAATCGGCGGATTGGGGCACGCGCTACCCTATTTGATCGCTGACTTTTACACAGCCACCATCACGGCGATCCTAGTTGTTTTCGTTGAATTGTGGGCGATTGCGTGGATTCAGAACCGATATATGGAAACACCTATGTTGCGCGCCGCGTTCCAAGTGGTTTTGGGGGGCGCTTTGGTGCTTGCGGCGGGTGTTCTCATCGGATCGGGGTAACGCGGTCTCTTGCAGTTTTTTGCAGCCAAGGGTTCACCCTTGGATCGCTAGGGCTTAGATAGGCTGCAAGACATAAAACCTAAGGATACGTCATGGCTGCCCCGAAACCAGTAGTTCTTTGCATTCTCGATGGCTGGGGAAAACGGGATGAGACCGGCGCAAATGCCCCCGCACTTGCAAACACGCCCAATTTTGACCGGATCATGGCCACCTGCCCGAACGGCGAACTGATCACGCATGGGCCGGATGTTGGCTTGCCAAGTGGGCAAATGGGCAATTCCGAGGTCGGCCACACGAATATCGGTGCTGGCCGCGTTGTCGCGATGGATTTGGGCGCGATTGACCTGTCGATCGAAGACGGAAGCTTTTATCAGAACCCGTCGATTTTGGACTTTGCGGCCAAGGTTCATAAATCCGAAGGCATCGCCCACCTTATGGGGCTGGTCTCGGATGGGGGTGTGCATGGACACATCAACCACATTCTGGCGGCCGTCAAAGCCGTGACAGATCAAGGCGTCGCGGTTGCGTTCCACGCCATCACCGACGGCAGGGACGTCGCCCCGAGATCGGCCGACGGGTTCATTCAGGACTTGGACGCGAAACTGCCCGAAGGCGCCTATATCGCGACGGTCACGGGGCGCTACTTTGCCATGGATCGCGACAACCGATGGGAACGCGTGAAGACGGCCTATGACGCAATCGTTCACGGCAAAGCTGCCTTTTCAGTCGAAAGCGCAAGCGAAGCGGTTGAACTGGCCTATGCCCGCGGTGAAACGGATGAGTTCGTTCAAGCCACCGAAATTGACGACTACAGCGGTCTCAAAGACGGCGACGGTTTCTTTTGCCTGAACTTCCGTGCGGACCGCGCACGCGAGATTTTGCGCGCCATTGGCGAGCCTGATTTCAACGACTTTGACGCCGGAAGCCGCCCAAAATTGTCGGCGTTTTTGGGTATGGTCGAATATTCAGACACCCACAGAACCTACATGGAAACCGCCTACCCCAAGCGCAACATCGTCAACACGCTTGGGGCGTGGGTGTCAAAGCTAGGCTTGCGTCAATTTCGCTTGGCTGAAACCGAGAAATACCCACACGTCACATTCTTCTTGAACGGCGGCATCGAGGTGCCAGAAACCGGCGAAGACCGGTTCATGCCGTCATCGCCCAAAGTGGCGACCTATGATCTTCAGCCAGAAATGTCGGCACCCGAAGTCACTGCCAAATTTGTTGAGGCCATCGACGCGGGATACGATTTGATCGTCACCAACTACGCCAATCCCGATATGGTCGGTCACACCGGGGATTTAGAGGCCGCGATGAAGGCATGCGAGGCGGTGGATCAGGGTCTCGGACAGGTTTTGGCAGCGCTTGAGAACGCTGGTGGCGCTATGATCGTAACTGCGGATCATGGCAATTGCGAAACCATGGTTGATCCGAAAACTGGCGGCCCGCATACGGCGCACACGATAAATCCGGTGCCTGTCGCGCTTGTTGGTGGACCCGCTGGCGTCTCAATCGCGCATGGGCGTCTTGCAGATTTGGCCCCGACGCTTCTGGAACTGATGGACCAACCGAAACCAGATGAAATGACCGGCGAAAGCCTGTTGCGCCGATGAAACATGTCCTTGGATTGATCGCATGTCTTTTGTTGCCAGCCTCACAAGCCATTGCGCAATCCGAACAATCCATGGCCGAAGTCGCAGTCGCGCAACTGCAATCCGCTGCATTCTTACTTGACCGTGCAGGCAGTGCGCGCGACCGCGTTCGTGCCTTGACCGAAACCGTCGCGGCCTATGAAGCCGCCTTGGACGCCATCCGCAACGGGCTTCGTGCTGCGACCATTCGCGAAACGCGGCTTAGCCTGCAACTGGATGCCAAACGTGATAAGATCGAACGATTGATCGCGGTGCTACAGTCGATCGGCAACGCGCCAACACCGTCGATGCTTTTGCATCCCTCTGGACCGACTGGCACAGCACGGGCGGGCATGATCCTGTCAGATGTCACGCCAGCCCTTCAGGAAGAAGCCAACTCGCTTCGCCAAGAGCTTGATGATTTGGCCTCAGCGCGTCAGCTACGCGAAGACACCCTTGCCGCACTTCAAGACGGATTGATCGGAGTGCAAACAGCCCGCGCCCGTCTATCGCAAGCGATCTCAAACCGGACGGATTTGCCCCAGAAATTCGCCGAAGACCCAATTCAAACGGCTTTGTTGATCAGCTCGACCGACACGCTTGAAGAATTTGCAGCCGGTCTGAACCTTATCGCCCCCGATGAGGATCAGACCCTGTCCCCGGACATTTCAGGCCTGAAAGGCACGCTGCCCCTGCCCGTTCTCGGCGCGGTCCTGCGTGGCTTTAACGAAGCCGACGCCGCGGGCATCGAAAGACCCGGCATTATCCTTGCAACGCGGGGCGGCGCGATCGTTTCAACCCCCGTGGCGGCAACAATCCGCTACAGGGGGCCACTTTTTGACTACGGGAATGTGATGATCCTTGAACCCGGAACCCAAACCTTGTTTGTATTCGCCGGTCTGGAAACCGTGTATGGAAACACAGGTGAAGTCATTCCCGCCGGTCACCCCGTCGGCATGATGTCCAATACAAATGATATTGACGCCGGAAACGGTGTCAGCACTGAGACGCTCTATGTCGAAGTACGAGAAAACAACATACCGGTCGATCCGATCAACTGGTTCACTGTCGAGTAAGGAGAAAGCGATGAAAAAGACGCTTATTGCCATTTCATCGGGTGTGGTTACAGCCGCCCTTCTAACGACCCAGATTGCCGGGCCACTTATGGCTCAGGAAATTACGAGCAAGGATTCAGTCTATGACCAGCTTGAGCTGTTCGGGGACATCTTTGAACGTGTCCGCAGCGAATACGTCGAAGAAGTCGACGACAAAGCGCTGATCGAAGCCGCAATTGACGGCATGCTGCGCTCGCTTGACCCTCATTCCAGCTTCCTGTCGGTCGATGACGCCGAAGACATGCGCATCCGAACGCGCGGTGAATTTGGCGGATTGGGGATCGAAGTCACACAGGAAGACGGCTGGGTTAAGGTCGTCTCGCCTATTGATGATACGCCCGCCGACGAGGCCGGTGTGGAAGCTGGCGACTTTATCACTCATGTTGACGGGGAAAGCCTGCTGGGCCTGACCCTTGACGAAGCGGTCGATATCATGCGCGGCCCCGTTGGGTCGGAAATCGTGATTACGGTGGCGCGCGAAGGCGAACCCGAACCGTTTGACATCTCGATCATCCGCGACACCATTAAGCTCACCGCGGTCCGCGTGCGCACCGAAGGCGACACTGTTGTTGTACGGGTCACAACCTTTAACGACAAAACCTATGCCAACCTCAGAGACGGTCTTGAAGACGCCATCACCGAACTCGGTGGGCTTGAAAACGTCAACGGCGTCGTCCTTGATCTTCGCAACAACCCCGGTGGTCTATTGGATCAAAGCATCCGTGTCTCTGACGCGTTCCTTGAAAAAGGCGAGATCGTCTCGACCCGTGGACGCTTTGCGGAAGACAGCGATCGCTTCAACGCCACACCCGGTGATCTGGTAGACGGCAAACCTTTGGTCGTTCTGATCAACGGCGGCTCTGCCAGTGCGTCGGAAATCGTGGCTGGCGCGCTTAAAGACCATCGCCGTGCAATCATCGTTGGCACCAAAAGCTTTGGTAAAGGCTCTGTCCAGTCGGTCATCCCGCTGCGCGGCGAAAGCGCGATGCGTCTGACGACGGCGCGTTACTACACGCCCTCAGGTCGCTCGATCCAAGCTCTCGGCGTCAGCCCCGACATCATCGTTGAGCAGCCGCGTGTCGCCCGTAGCGAAGACCCCGAGGCCGAGGCAGACCACGTCAGAAGCGAAGCCGATCTGCGCGGTAGCCTTAATAACGACAGTTTGACGGAAGACGAGATCAAGCAGATCGAGGACGACGCCGAAATGGCAAAAGCCTCGGCTGAACTGCGCAAAGAAGACTACCAGCTTGCCTACGCAATCGACCTGTTGCGCGGCCTTTCGGCGCTCAACAAATGACCCCGAGCGAAATCGAGTCCCTGCCCTATCGCCCATGCGTCGGCGTCATGCTGACCAACGGCAAGGGCGGGGTGTTTGTCGGCCAGCGGATAGATAACGACACCCCCGCATGGCAAATGCCCCAAGGCGGGATCGACGACGGCGAAACCCCGCTTGAGGCCGCACTGCGAGAGTTGGGTGAAGAAACCGGGCTGCCCCAAGAGTCCGTGGTGGTCGAGGCCGAGACAGCCGATTGGGTCACCTATGATCTGCCCCATGACATTGTACCCCGCATTTGGAAGGGCCGCTTTAGAGGGCAAAAGCAGAAATGGGTTCTGATGCGGTTCATAGGCCGCGATGACCAAGTCAACATCGCCCTAGACCACGCCGAGTTCTCGCAATGGTGCTGGCTTCCTGCGGCAGATCTGGTGGCCAACATCGTGCCCTTCAAACGCAAAGTATACGAACAAGTCCTTGCAGAGTTTGAGAGCTATTTGTGACCCCAAACGATCTGGACATTCGCCCGATCATACAACCCGATCTGCCGGCCCTCATTGCGCTTTATGGCCACTTGTCTCCGGAAGACACGCCCATAGATCTGGCGTCCGCGCAGCAATATCTGTCATCGCTGACGTCGATCGAAAACTGTCTGATCATCGGGGGTTGGCACGCGCGCTCGCTTGTAACAACCTGCACAGTCTTCGTTCTGCCAAACCTAACACGCAGTGGCAGACCCTATGCGTTGATCGAAAATGTCGTGACAGATGAAGCCTTGCGTGGACGAGGCTTTGGCAAGCAGATACTCAGCTACGCGACTGACCATGCTTTTGATCACGGCTGCTACAAAGTCATGCTGATGACGGGGTCAACGACCCCCCAAACCCTGTCATTCTACCAATCTGCTGGCTTTACACAAAACAAAACAGGCTTTCAGAAGCGCAATCTACCCATCCGACCCTAGAGCATCTGCATCTCGACCTCGGGTTTCAAAGTATCACCAACACCGCCCTCGTCCCCATTTCCCGCGCCACGCCAAGCCCGTGCCCAGCGCTTCATGCTTCACATAGAGTCGTTTCAATTTGGCCGTATCCGGTTTGATCTTTTTCGCTAGACCGCTACTTTATCTTTGCCCAAATACTCAAAATTCCCACCCCACAAACTTACGACCGCATTTTGACTCGCGATGAGAACAAAACATGAATATACTACCGCTATCATGTTCACAGAATTGTCCGCCACGTCGAATTTCACCTTCCTCACCGGGGCGTCACACCCCGAGGAATACATGGAACGTGCCGCCCTCATTGGCCTGCCAGCCGTGGCGATTGCCGACGAAAACAGCGTCTCGGGCATCGTGCGTGCCCATACCGCCGCACGCAACATCGCCCGCAATGTGCGCCTGCGCCAACAAACCGAAACCGTCGGCCCACCCTGCCCCGACCACATTCCGCGCCCGCCGTCGCTTCACCTTTTCAACACCCCGCGCCTGATCCCAGCCGCCCGTCTCCGATTTGCCGATGGGCCTGACATCACGGTCTTGCCGGAAACCCGCCAAGGTTGGGCGACCCTCTGCCGCCTGATCTCCAAGGGCCGTCTGCGCGCCAAGAAAGGCCAATGCCGCATCACTCTCTCGGATCTTTTCGAGAACACATCCGGCCTGCACCTTTTACTGCACCCGCCAAAGGCGCTGCCCTCGCAGGACGGCGCGGCCGACTGGGTGCCACAAGCGCGCCGCCTGACGCGCCGCCTTGGCGCGCAGATGCACCTGATGCTGTCACCCTGCTATGACGGCCTCGACCAGCCTCGGTTCCGCGAATATGCCAGCCTTGCGGATCAACTCGGCCTGCCCATTCTCGCCTCGGCTGCGCCACTGATGCACCACGGCAAACGCCGCCGCTTGGCCGATGTCCTGACCGCCGTTCGCACCAGTCAGCGCGTCAGCAACTTGGGCCGTGCCGCCTGCGCCAACGCTGAACAACGCCTCCGATCCGAAGCGGAAATGCAACGCCTGTTCCGCCACCAGCCCGAGGCGGTGGAAAACGCGGCCAACCTTGCCGCACGGCTCAGCTTTTCGCTTGATGAATTGCGCTACGAATACCCGTCCGAGATCAGCAACGGCGAAACCCCGTCCGGCCGTCTCAGGCGCTTGGCCCTCAAAGGACTGAACTGGCGTTATCCCCACGGCGCGCCCGAACGGGTCAAAGGGATGCTGGAACACGAACTGACCCTGATCGGCAAGCTGAAATACGAACCCTATTTCCTGACCGTCCGCGACATCGTCCACTTTGCGCGGGGGCGCGGCATCCTCTGCCAGGGGCGCGGCTCTGCGGCCAATTCCGTGGTTTGCTACTGCCTCGGAGTCACCAGCGTCAGCCCCGAAATCGGCACGATGGTGTTCGAGCGTTTCGTCAGTGAGGCCCGCGACGAGCCGCCCGATATCGACGTGGATTTCGAACACGAACGCCGCGAAGAGGTCATCCAGCACATCTACGAACGCTACGGCCGCCACCGCGCCGGGCTTTGCGCCACGGTCATCCACTACCGCGGCAAACGCGCCATGCGCGAAGTCGGCCGCGCCATGGGGCTGGCCGAAGACACGGTCGCGGCGCTCAGCTCTCAACTCTGGGGGTTTTCCAGCATGGGGGCGCAAGAACGTACCCGCCTGCGCGAAGTCGGTCTCGACCCCGACGATCCGCACCTGCAACAAACCCTCGGCCTGATCCGCGAGATTATCGGCTTCCCCCGCCACCTGTCGCAACACGTCGGCGGCTTCATCATCACCGATGGCCGTCTCGATGAACTCGTCCCCATCGAGAACGCCACGATGGAGGATCGCACCGTGATCTGCTGGGACAAGGACGATATCGACAGCCTCGGTATCCTCAAAGTCGACGTGCTTGCACTTGGGATGCTGACCTGCATCCGCAAAGCCTTTGACCAGTTGCAACTGCATCACCGGCTGGATTTTAACCTCGCCACGCTGCCACCCGAAGATCCCAAGGTCTACGATATGCTCTGTAAAGCCGACAGCGTCGGGGTGTTTCAGGTGGAAAGCCGCGCGCAGATGAACTTTCTGCCCCGCATGCGACCGCGCTGTTTCTACGATCTGGTGATCGAGGTCGCCATCATCCGCCCCGGCCCGATCCAGGGCGATATGGTCCACCCCTTCATCCGCCGCCGCAATGGCGAAGAAGATGTCAGCTTTCCCTCGGATGCGCTGGGTGACGTGCTGGGCAAAACGCTGGGCGTGCCGCTGTTTCAGGAACAGGCCATGCAAATCGCCATCATCGGCGCGGGCTTTTCCCCGGACGAGGCCGACCGCCTGCGCCGGTCGCTCGCCACGTTCAAGAAACACGGCTCGGTCAGCGAATTTCACGGGCGATTCATGCGGGGGATGCGCGCCAACGGCTATGACGACGATTTCGCCCAACGCTGTTTTTCCCAGATCGAAGGCTTCGGCAGCTACGGCTTCCCCGAAAGCCACGCCGCCAGCTTCGCGCTACTGGTCTACGCCAGCGCTTGGATCAAATGCCACCACCCCGGCATCTTCGCGTGTTCGCTTCTGAACTCACAACCGATGGGCTTTTACGCCCCGTCACAAATCGTGCGCGACGCCCGCGAACACGGGGTACAGGTTCGCCCCGTCTGCATCAACGCCAGCTTCTGGGACAACACAATGGAACCCGACGGAGACGGCGGTCTCGCCCTGCGGCTCGGATTTCGTCAAATCAAGAAGATGCGTGAAGAAGACGCCACATGGCTAACGACAGCCCGCGCCAATGGCTACCACACGATCGAGGACGTCTGGCGCCGCGCCGGCCTCGCCCCTGGCCTGATCACCGCGCTGGCCGAAGCCGATTGCTTCGCCGCCACAGGCCTTACGCGCCGCGACGCCCTCTGGCACGCCAAGGCGATCACCGCGCCCGAACCCTTACCCCTGTTTGCCAGCGACATTGACGGCGAAGGCATCTTTGAATCCGCCGCCAACTTGCCCAAAATGAGCGAGGGCGAAGAAGTGGTGGAGGACTACATCGCCCTGCGCCTGACACTACGGTCGCATCCACTGAAGCTGCTGCGCGCAAAGCTCACACCTGAAATGGAAATGGCCTAAGGAAATGTCGGAATTTGGATATTTGAAGACAGAAAAAGATCAGCCCCCTGCTCATAAGAACAAGGGGCCTTTTCCTGTCACGGCCATCGGCTTCCCAGCCTGTACCGCTCAATCACTTTAGGCAAACAAAGTTAACAATCCCTTGCTTTTTCTGTCGCAAAATATCCCTCGGGGGTGAATGGCCGCAGGCCAGAGGGGGCAGACAGCCCCCTACTTGCGCCGCCGCGCGACTTTGCGCTTAATCTTATCTTGCTTTGTCTTCGCCGGCCCCTCTTTGCGCCGCGAGGGTCTACCTTTGCCAAACGATCGACGCCCCTTTGGCGGCGCTTTGCCGTCAAGCTCAAGAAGCTCAAGCATTAGACCGCCGGTAACTGGAACCGCCTCGGTCAGGCGAACCAAAACACGCTGGCCTATCGATACAGTCAGTCCGCTGTTTGAGCCTTCAAGAATTTGGCGTTCCGTGTCGTAGTTGAAATACTCTGCCCCAATTGAACGCACAGGGATCAGACCATCGGCCCCGGTTTCATCCAGACGCACAAAGGCGCCAAATCTTTGCACTCCAGAAATACGACCAGCCATATCGGCCCCTACACGTTCCGACAAAAAGGCTGCCAGGTATCTATCCGTGGTGTCGCGTTCCGCCATCATCGAACGCCGTTCCGTATCAGAGATGTGTTTTGCAGTGCCTTCAAGACGCTCAACTGCATCAACGCTCACGCCGTCGTCGCCCCAACCATGTGCAGTCACCAAAGCGCGGTGCACGATTAGATCAGCGTAGCGCCGGATAGGCGACGTGAAATGGGCGTAGCTTTTCAGAGCCAAACCAAAATGGCCGAAGTTTTGTGGGCTGTAATAGGCTTGCGTCATCGACCGAAGGGTCGAGATATTGATAAGCTCAGCAAAGTCTGTATCCGTCGCATCCTTCAACAATCGGTTGAGGTGACGCGTTTGCAGAACTTGACCTTTGGCGAGGCTCAAGCCAGACGCCTGCGCCGTTTCGCGCAGGGCTTCCAGTTTCTCGGGCGCGGGTTCTTCGTGCACCCGAAACAGCTGCGGGGCATCTTTGGCAATAAGGGTCTCAGCGGCCGCAACATTGGCCAGCACCATGAATTCTTCGATCAGTTTATGGGCATCAAAGCGATCCCGAAAGTTGACAGACGAGACCTTGCCTTCGTCGGACAAAATGATCTTGCGCTCTGGCAAGTCCAAGGCAAGTGGCTGGCGCACTGAACGCGCAACTTTAAGGGCCTCATAAGCCGCATAAAGCGGGCGGATGACGTCATCCATCAGGACTGCACATTTGTCGTCGGGTGTGCCATCCATCGCAGCCTGCACTTGTTCGTACGACAGCGAAGCCGCCGAGCGCATCAATCCACGCTCAAAGCGGTGCGAAAGCTTGTTGCCCTTGGCGTCAATTTGCATGCGTACAGCAAGGCATCCGCGGGGGACGCCTTCGTGCAACGAACAGAGATCGCCCGACAAACGGTCTGGCAGCATCGGCACAACGCGGTCCGGGAAATAGCTAGAGTTTCCCCGCTTCAACGCTTCTTTGTCCAACGCTGAGCCGCTTCTAACGTAATGCGCCACGTCCGCGATCGCGACCCAGATAACATGGCCGCCCACGTTCTTGGGATCGTCGTCGCTATGCGCCCAGCAGGCATCATCGTGATCGCGCGCATCAAACGGGTCGATTGTGATCAGGGGCATATCACGCATGTCGGTGCGCCCCTTGAGACCAACCGGTTTCATAGCGTCAGCTTCTGCAATAACGGAATCGGGGAAATCGTCAGGTATACCGTGTTGATGAATGGCAATCAGCGAAATCGCTTTTGGCTGGGACGGGTCGCCCAGACGATCTGTAACCTTGGCCTTTGGCAGGCCCATGCGGCCTCTTGGTCCGGTCTGTTGACCCTCGACCAATTCTCCGTCTTTTGCGCCATTTTCTGCGCCCGCTGGCACGATCCATTCTTTTTCGTTGCCCTTATCGATAGGCACAATACGCCCACCTTCGGCGCGTTTGCGAAAGACACCTAAGACCTTGTGCGGATTGGTGCCGATACGGCGGATCAACCGTGCTTCGTATTTGTGATCAAGGCTTTCAACCATGCTCACCCGCCCAAGAATGCGTTCGCCAATTTTCAGGGCCGGATCACCGACCTTGGCCACAAACAACACAAGCGGGGCATCGCTTTCGCCGGACCATTCTAGCGGTCTTGCCAAAAGATCGCCGTCGTCGGTTTGCGTTTCAATCTGCAGAACAGACACGGGGGGCAATTGATCGGAATCACGCACGGTTTTCTTGCGCCGTTGCAGGTGGCCTTCGTCTTCAAGCTCTTTTAGCAGGCGCTTCAGATCGATCCGCGCGGCGCCCTTGATCCCAAAGGCTTTTGAGATTTCACGCTTTGAGGTGAGGGACGGGTGCGATGAGATCCAGTCGAGGATCTGCTCTTTTGTTGGTAGCTGGCTCATGTCTGCGCCCTATCACGCGGTTTTGGAAAGGTCACCGTCAAAGCGATCTAAGGTCTTTTACGGTATCGATATCCCGCAGTTTGTCGATCAATGCCACGCGCAGGTCAGGAACGCTTGCGATGCTGTCGGATAATGCGAACTCGGTTGACCAGCGGACGTTTTGAAACAACGACGACGGCACGCCGGACGTGCGCTTCAACCCGACAAGCCAAAAGCCGCCGTCACAGGCGGGACCGAACACGGCATCATGCCGGCCGAGCGCTCGGAACGCCGTTTGGATATGGGCGGGTGTGATCCCCGGCACGTCGCCGCCGATTATACAGACAGGTCCACCGGCAGCGCTGTTGAAGACACGCGCCATACGATCCCCAAGATCGCCACGCCCTTGTGCAACACGGCGAAAGTGCGCTGGGTATTGTCGCGTTTGCAGGCCCTTGGTATCAGGTGCGACAGCAAGGATTATTTGCCAGCGCGGGTCACGTAAGCGCCGCAACAGGCGCCTCGTTTGATGGCGAAACCACCACACAGCCGAGACCATCCCGATGTCGCGACCAAGGCGGGTTTTGACGCGGCCCGCCTCGGGCACTTTCAACATGATAACTAATGTGCGCGTCACAGGGGTAAGCGCATCATCCGGTGCGCAATGCCTGCGTCGTCAAATTCGGGGCCTTCGGCCACAAACCCCAGTTTTTCATAGAACCCAAGCGCGTGAGTTTGAGAGCCCAGTTTTGCGACTTTCACATCTGGAAGCAATCTGAGTGCAGCCAAACACGCATGGATCAACTTCGCCCCAAGACCCGTCCCCCGACGAGACGCAAGAACCGCCACGCGTCCAATCTTGCCGGTCTCACCCACCAATATGATACGCGCCGTGCCAATAGGATTTCCGTCCTCGGTCGCCAAAATGTGGATCGCGGTTTGATCGTGTACATCGCGTTCTTCTTCAATCGGGACGGATTGTTCCTGAACGAAAACCTCAAACCGAATGGCGTAGCAAGCGTCCAGATCATCTGTGCGGTCGATCACCAGTGTCATGCAAAATAATCCCGCAGTATCCGCGTGTAGATTTGTTTCAATTGCCCGATTTGGTCGACAACAACATATTCGTCCACTTGATGCATAGAGCTCCCGACCAATCCGAATTCCACCACGGGACAGTGGTTTTTCACAAAGCGCGCATCGGACGTGCCGCCGGTGGTCGAAAATTCGGGCACGCGGCCGGTTTCAACTTCAACCGCAGTGGCAACGAGCGCCGACAATTCACCTGGTTCAGTTAGAAAGCTTTCGCCCGAAATCTTGATCTCGGTTTGGATTTCCACGTCAAATGCCGCCGCAATTTTGTCGGCTTCAATATTCAACCAATCGCTTAGCCCAGCGCCGGTGTGGGTATCGTTAAACCGAATATTCACGACGCCGCGCGTTTCGGCGGGAATGACGTTCGTGGCGTCATTCCCGGTGTCAATGTTCACAATGGCCAGTGTTGAGGCATCGAAATGCGCCGTGCCTTGATCCAATTCATGGCTGGCGAGACGGTCCATTAACCGCGCCATCGCTGGCAGCGGGTTTTTCGCGCGGTGAGGATAGGCCGAATGGCCTTGGACGCCGGTGAGCGTGAACCAAGCGGTCATCGATCCTCGGCGACCGATCTTGATCATATCGCCCATATTGTCAGGACAGGTTGGTTCGCCAACGACGCACAACGACATACGTTCGTCGTTCGCATTCATCCAATCCAGCAGGGCGGTTGTGCCGTCAGTGGCCGGACCTTCTTCATCGCCTGTGATCGTTAAAATGACTGCGCCTGCAGGGGGGGCTTCGCGAACCAGGTCAATCGCCGCGGCTGCAAATGCGGCAACGCCCGATTTCATGTCTACGGCCCCGCGACCGTACATCTTGCCGTCCTTAACCTCGGCCCCAAAGGGCGCCGTGGTCCACGCGGCTTTGTCGCCAAGCGGAACAACGTCGGTGTGCCCATTGAAGCCAAAGGTTTTGACGTGGCCCTTTTGGCCCCAACGCGCAAACAGATTTGACGTGCCGTTGCGATCCACGCGGGTGCAGTCAAAACCGGCGTCTTCAAGAAGGTTCTGCAACAGGATCAATGCGCCGCCTTCTTCTGGCGTGATTGACGGGCATTGGATCAGTTTGGCCGTTAGGTCGACTGGGTCTAGGGGCAACATGTGCAATCCTCTGGTGTTTTGAGACGTGAATATACTGCCTATCAACAAGGCGCAATTCAGTGCGCAACAGGTCTTGGCGGAGTCCGCGTGATTCGCTACACTGCCCGAAGCGGTTAAAGCCCGAACAACGGGCGAGTGGGGACGTGCAGTCATGGGTTGGTTTGCTTACCAAACAAAAGTCGGGTCGTGGTGTTCGCCAGAGCAAAGCGTGACCCGCGATAACTTGTTGCCTTCGGGCACGCTCCAGCTGCAACTAAAGTCCACCGATTGCGTGTTCGGAGAGCCGCTTATACAGTTTTCAGGCGCTGATCCTTGGCACCGATCGCTTTCGTTTCGTCTCGATAACCGTGGCAATCCTGAACTAACGCTCGCAATAGAGGGGCGGCCGGACTGTATTATCAAATCGACCATCGCCTATAAAACTGCGCTGACAGACATGTTGGTCACCTACGCGTGGGACGCGCCAAGCCGTAGCGGTCGTCTGACGGTTTCAAACACAAGCAATTTCATGGGGGAAACGGTCACCATCAAGAATGCGCCGCCGCTTCTGAAAACCGACCTGCTTGAAATGGCGTTGACAGTTCCCAAAACCGCGCTGTCCTTTGTCGCGATTTCGGATCAACACGAACCGATTGGCCCAATGCCGGGTATCGACACGTTAACTTTGATCGACACACCGCGCGGCCAAATTCGCGCCGGAGAATTGAAGTCCGGCGACCAGATTGAAACAGACGCAGGCATCCAGACGATCCTTGCGCGGGTTCACCGATCATTCCCAATGGCAGGGGCCTTCACGCCGATACGGCTGCATGCACCATTTCACGGGTTAAAGCGGCACATGACCGTCGCCCACCACCAAGGCTTTGTGTTCGGCGGAGCCGATGTTGAATACGCGTTCGGAGGCTCGACCGTTCATATCCCAGCCGGATTGCTAGAGACCCGGAAACAGCCAGCGCCGGAATGGGGGCTTCGAACGTTTTGCCAGTTTATTCTGCCAAAACCTGCCGGAATATTCGCGCATGGGGCCATTTTGGCCAGCCTCAATATCGGACGCATCAGACGAAATGCGCATGATCTGCCCTTAAGCCTTTTAAGCGGGCTGCCGATTGCACTGCTGCCCGAACACGGCGACACATCGCGTCACGAACTGCCCGAGTTTGCAGCCCGCACATTGGCAAGCGGACACCTTGGCTAAGCAGTCAAAGTGTCGGCGTAGTCTTTCAGGTAGATCTTAAACCAAGGCGTGAAATCGTCTGGGGATTGTTCAATCTCGGCACTCAAATCTGAAAGAGACACCCAACGCCAATCCATAACCTCAACTGGGTTCGCGCGCACGGATAGCGATTTTTCAGTCCACGCAACGAACAGATCGACGACCTCATGTTCGATGAGGTCGTTGCCGACATTGGCGCGATATTCAAGATTTGCGCGATGCTGTAGCGCAAGGCCCGATATCCCCAGTTCTTCGTCCAAACGACGCTCGGCACAGTGCAGCGGGTCTTCTTGCCAGAAAGGATGCGTGCAACAGGCGTTCGCCCAAAGACCCGGCGTATGGTATTTGCCTAAATCCCGGCGCTGGATCAGCATTTCGTCTTGGCACATAACCATAACCGACACGGCAGGGTGCTTAAGGCCGCGTTGATGGGTCTCAAGTTTGCCGACGGGTGTTAGCTTACCATCGACCCAAGCGGGAATATGCGCGGTTAGATCCGTCATGCGCTTCAGTCGAAATAGGGTTCAACTTGCGCGACGATCACTGAATTTTCCGCCAAAGCGCGCGCCATCAATTCACGCTCGTCTTCGCCAATGTCGTGACCCAATTCTTCGCGCTCAGCCAGTGTTCCGTAGCCTGTGACATCCAGAGGCGACAAATCCGCTTGCTTTAGAATGGCAACGCTTTCGCGCACCGCTTCGCCTTCATCCACACCGGACGCATAGATCATCAGACCAGCCCCCGTCGCTTTCGCGGGCAGTCCGTCACCGTCTTTGCGGCCCACCTCAACCAACAAAGTATAGACCTGTTGGCGGCTTGGTTTCTTCTCTTTGCTCATTGGATCGACCTAACTTGGTGTTCTTCCTTTGGCAAGGCTTCGACAAATTTAGCAAAATTCTAA
>Ga0316204_10003820_pt1 | contig 28818 bp, 21 predicted proteins | sample 6monrhotite_MG_2_FD_205661 | JGI IMG/M metagenome (GOLD analysis project Ga0316204, IMG submission 205661) | Microbial mat bacterial communities from mineral coupon in-situ incubated in ocean water Damariscotta River, Maine, United States -... | ecosystem: Environmental > Aquatic > Marine >...
ACTGAAGATATGATTGTGATATTTCTTTGGCTAAAACAGGATCAAAATTATTGGCTGCGATCAATAAATTGCACCAAAAAAATAGACTAAAGGATATGAGAGTTTTCATGGTATTAAGACACATAACAGTTGATTATACGGCGGGGGGCTATATAAGAGGTTTGGGCATTTGGCGTTATAATTCCATCTATCATTATGCTACTCCGTCCGTGTTTTCTTTAATACTATCAAAATGATAGGGAGCTGTCACTGGCTGGTAGGTCGATTACGTACATGGCCAATGGCCATATACGAAACCTTGATCGGTTTATATCTTAGTTAAGAATAATGCTATTTCTTTCAAGTAGTTAGGCATTATTGCTAGGTGCTTTTTAGTTATTCGCCGTATAACTTCCTTGTATTGATCGAATAATAAGCAAGGTGATTAATGTTTTGTGTCGTTGCCTTGATGTGACTGATGTTGTTTGATGTCTAGCTTGTCGAATGCGTATTTATTCAGGCAGAATTCGCATTGAACGCTTATTTCGCCTTCGGTTGCTAGGATTTCTTCAACTTCTTCATCGCCCAATAATTGAATTGATGACAGCATCTTGTCTCGGCTGCAAGCGCATTGATAAATAACGGGATCTTCGGCTAGATTTTTTACTGACTCATTATGAAACAGACGATGCAAAATGGTTTCATTGTCTAAGCTAAAACACTCTTCTGGTGTGAGTGTAGATGCCAATACTTCTAGATGTTCAAAATCAGTTTCATTTTCCATATCAGGAAGCGCCTGGAGCAATACACCATAGGCTTTTGAATCACCTTTGTAGAACCAAAGTCGTGTTTTTAATTGTTCAGATAGGTTGAAGTAACTCTCAACACAGCTCGATAGTGTTTCGCCTTCTAAGGCAACCACGCCTTGATATCGTTTGCCTTTAAGCGGTTCAATGGTGATCACCAATTGTCCCTGTTCTGTGAGCTGCTTGAAATTAAGCTCTGAATAATCACTGTCTTCATCATAGCGAACAATCCCACGATAGGATAATTCATGTGTGGTTTGGACCAATAGTAGCTTAAGTTTTCCAGGTGTTTGAAGTTGCACTGAAACTCGACCTTCGAATTTTAAGGTTGATGCCATAAGGGCATTGATGGCAACGGCTTCGGTCAACATATCGGCTAGAAGACTGGGGTAATTGTGGTTTTTGAGCAACTGCTGGACGGACTCATCTAAGTTAATTAGCTCGCCACGGATGTTGTAGTTGTCGAAAATAAAGCGGCTTAGGGAATCGGACATGGTTTTAGATCTTTATGTTTTGGTGGAAGGTGATCTTACACAATCTTTGGGAAAGAATCATTAGTTGGTGATTATCGATTGAGTGCGAATGGTTGCGAATGAAGAAATGTAGGGTGACGAAGGAGTATCGAGGTGGTGGGATGTTCAGTGTCGGCCTGAAGGCCGACCTACAGGTTGGGGTGGCGAAGGGTTAAGGGAGTTAATGAATGTGTGGCGTCGGCCTGAAGGCCGACCTACAGGGGGGTTAGAGTGTGCCTTTATTGTGGGCTTGGTTTAGGCGGTACATTAATATTGTGGCACGCTTAGTTTGGCTTTCGAAGGTATTCATATCAGCCACTTCATCGATTGTATGGCCACCATCACCCATAAGGCCTAGGCCATCTAATGCCATGGTTACGTATGAGGCTGTGAACGAAATATCTGCGGCACCTGCTTTGCGCGGATCAACGGGGTCTACTTTTCCAAAGCCGAGGTCCTCACTTGCGCTTGAGTAAAGCCCGAGTAACTTATAGTTCGACTCTCTGGGGGCCATGGGCGGATAACCGTCTTTAAAAATTAACTCGGCACTGGTGTGTGGATAGTTGTTGGCCACAATTTTGTGCATCATTTTTTGAGCCTCGGCTAGCTGCTCTGGCGACATCGCTCTAATACCACCTTGCACCATTGTTGTCTGTGCGATCACGTTACGCTTACCGAAGGCCGTACCACGCGATTTACCTTGGTATTCAGTCTCGGTACCACCCAAAATTAATCCTGGGTTAAATGTCAGATTGTTTAGTTTGGTTAATTGCTTGGTAAATTCTGTCATAATTCGACTGGTTTCTAATATCGCACCATAGCCGATATCTTCACGGAAAATCTGCGATGAATGAGCTGGCTTTCCTTTAACCTTTAAGGTCCAACCCGTCGAACCACGACGTGCAACAACCGCCGTTTTAGGATTACCATCACCGTCTTCAAATCCAAGTGCTATATCAGCCCAGTCAGCTGCGGCTAGCAAGGCTTTATTGGCCAATCTATGGGGTGCACCTCGGCTTTCCTCATCACCCGTCATAATAATGCGGATCTGCATCTTATCTAATTCACCCGCCTGTTTCAGTGCTTTCATGGCTTGAATGATGATCACATCACCGCCTTTCATATCGGTAATGCCAGGCCCCTTCATTTTATTGTTGGCGATTGCTTCGGCTTTCTGAAGCGAGCTTTCTTTTGCAAAGACTGTATCAAGGTGGCCAATCAATAGTAATTTCACGCCCTCATCACCATAACTTGCTACTAGATGGCCGGAGCGATTGAACGCTTTGCCATCAACCCATTGGGTTTCGAATCCAATCGCTTTTAGCTCGGCAGAGAATAGGTCGCCTACTTGACGTACACCTTCAAAATTCATGGTGCCGCTATTAATATTCACGGACTCAATTAATAGCGCCTTACCATTGCCAAGGTCTGCATCAATCGCTTTAACAAGTGCCTGTTCTGTGGAATCCAAAGCAGCCATCAATGGCAGGCAAATGGTTACTAGTAGTATGCTAAATAGTTTCTTCATTGTAGTTCTCAGTCTGGGTTAATTCGTTTATTTGTTTTTATCACGTAGCATTTCATGTGCAGCATTATGGCCTGGCACGCCGGTTACGCCACCACCAGGATGTGCGCCTGCGCCACAAAGATATAGACCATTGACTGGTGTTCGGTAATCACCATAACCCAGTATCGGTCTAGCGCTATACATCTGATCAAGACTGAGTACGCCATGCATAATATCGCCGCCAACAAGACCCAGCTTTTGCTCTAGATCTAATGGGCTCAGTAGTTGTTTTCCAACGACCATTTCTTTAAATCCTGGGGCATAGGTTTCTACCGTATCGAGGATTAGATCCGCGGCTTTATCACGGTGCTTCTCCCAATCAACATCAGGCGAGAATTGTTGGCAAAAAAGGCTAGCCACATGTTGTCCTTGAGGGGCGAGACTTGGATCAAGCGTAGTAGGAATCAGCATTTCAATAATTGGCTTACGTGACCAACCATATTTTCGTGCATCCAAATAGGCATGGTCTAAATATTCCATTGAGTGGCCAATAATAATGCCGCCTGTTAAATGATCTTCAGTCGCTCGCGGCTGAGCTAGACACTTAAACCGTGGTAAGTCTTTTAGAGCAACATTCATTCTGAAGGTACCCGAAGCATTTTTGTATCGCTTCATGCGTAGGCGAATATCTTCCGGTAATAGTGTTGGGTCAATCATCTTGTTATAGAGTAATGATGGATTCACATTGGCAACCACTTTCTTGGCTTCAATACCCACCTTGTTCTCTAATTGAATGCCTCTAACCCGTTCTTCATCAGCTAGAATTTGTTTTACTGGTGCATCTGTATCAATGACCACACCAACCGATTCACAGGCTTTCTTCATCGCCTGTGTAATGGCTCCCATACCGCCAACAGCATGACCCCAAACCCCTTTCTTGCCATTCACTTCACCAATGGCATGGTGCAATAACACATAGGCTGAACCTGGGGTGTATGGACTGGCATAATTGCCAACCACGCCATCAAAGGCATAGGCCGTACGAACGGCATCATGCTCAAAATAACCATCAAGAAAATCGGCTACTGACTGAGTAAAGATATCCATGACTAGTTGGGTTTGATGGCGATTTAATTTCCGCGCAGTCCTGCCCAGTGAAATGGCTTTTAAAATGTCACGAATACCGCCGCCGTAATTAACCGGTGTTTCCAATAAATGGTCGCGAATTAAATCAGCAACAAACTCGGTGTCACGATTATAACGCTCCAATGCTTCGGCGTCCTTTCTAGAAAACAACGCCACTTCTTGTTTGAACTCTTTATCACCAACATTGTAGGCAAAGAAATTACCGTCGGGTCTTGGCCATAGGTTGTTAACCTTACGCTCCAATACCAACAAGCCATTGTCATATAGATTCATATCATTAATGACTTTAGGGTTTAACAGGCTAACCGTATAAGAGGCTACTGAATTACGAAAACCAGGGTGGAATTCTTCGGTTACAGCTGCGCCTCCAACAACAGAACGGCGCTCAAACATGCGCACCTTCATTCCAGCCTTAGCTAAATAATAGGCACATACCAGCCCATTATGGCCGGCACCAATTACGGCGACATCACAGGATTCATCACTTATCATCAAACAGCACTACGCTCCGAATACTCTCACCCTTGTGCATCAAATCAAAGGCGGTATTAATTTCATCCAATGGCATGGTGTGGGTGATCAGATCATCAATATTAATTTTACCATCCATATACCAGTCCACAATTTTTGGTACATCGGTTCGGCCCCGAGCGCCACCAAAGGCAGAGCCACGCCAAACGCGACCCGTAACTAATTGAAAAGGACGTGTCGATATTTCTTGGCCGGCACCTGCCACGCCAATAATATAACTCTCGCCCCAACCCTTATGGCAACATTCCAAAGCCTGACGCATGGTGTTCACATTACCTATACACTCAAAGCTGTAATCAGCGCCACCCTTGGTTATATCTACAATGGCTGAAACCACATCGTCAACTTCGGTAGGATTAATAAAATCAGTCATACCAAACTGCTCAGCTAGAGCACGTTTTGAAGGGTTAATGTCAACACCGATAATTTTATCAGCGCCAACCATCTTTGCGCCCTGAATCACATTAAGGCCAATACCACCAAGACCAAACACCACAACATTGGAACCGGGCTCAACCTTGGCGTCAAATACTACCGCACCAACGCCAGTCGTTACACCACAGCCGATATAACAAACCTTATCAAACGGCGCATCCTTACGGATCTTTGCTAAGGCAATCTCTGGTAATACAGTGTAATTTGAGAAGGTCGAACAGCCCATATAATGCAGAATTGGTGTACCATCAAGACTAAAGCGACTGGTACCATCAGGCATTAATCCTTGGCCCTGAGTTTCGCGAATTGACTGACAAAGGTTGGTTTTAGGATGAAGACAAAAATCGCATGAGCGGCATTCTGGCGTATAGAGTGGAATCACATGATCACCGGGTTTAACCGAAGTAACGCCTGCACCCACTTCACGAACGATTCCTGCACCCTCATGACCAAGAATGGCTGGGAAAGCACCTTCAGGATCATCGCCAGATAGGGTAAAGGCATCGGTATGACAGATTCCCGTTGCTTTTATCTCAACCAATACCTCGCCAGCTCTAGGACCCTGTAACTGTACAGTTTCTATAGAAAGTGGCGCTCCGGCCTTGAAGGCCACGGCTGCTTTAGTATCCATGAATTAATCCTCAGTAAGATTTATTAGCACTAGTGTATTCATTAACTGCATGGCTGTCACTTGTTACACTCATGTTTTAAATAATTGTTATTTTTCTTGATCTTTGTTGCTTTGGTGTTATACTCCACTACAACACCAACTTATTAACAATTAAATCATGCAGCATAGACCAACACAACCACAAAATTTTTTCAAAACTAAGGCTTTTAAAGCCATCATTTTGATTGTCTATGTCTATAGCTTTATTCAGTTAGATGCTGCAGAAATACCCGTTACTGAAATAATTTCAAATCAGTTTCAAATCGAGTACAGCGGCTCCGTTTACGGTTTGATGAAAGAACTTCTAAAACAAATACTAACCTATGCATTGCACTACCTTAGTTAAATCTATAACTGGCTAGACTCACTACTCAAAACCTTCTCTTCAATAATCCGAATGTCTAGCTAAATATAGACATTAGGGGCAAAAGTGTTCTTAAGCAGATATCAATTCCTCTGGAATTGTTCAAAATATCATCTGATCGAGATCAACTCTGATCAAGATTCTTGTGCGCTAATCTTTACTAAATGGCTTTCATTGGCCACACTAAGTGCATATTGAAATGGGAGAGTTTAGATGACAACAGATATAGATATTGCACGTAAATTTACCGCCAGACCTATTCAAGAAATTGCCGACAAATTAAATATAGATCCTGAATATATCCTGCCCTATGGTAAAGACATTGCCAAAGTACATTTTGATGCCATGGCCGCAGCCAAACAAACCAGAAACCCTGGTAAGTTGATTTTAGTCTCAGCCACTACGCCAACGGCGGCAGGAGAAGGCAAGACAACCACAACCATTGGCTTGGGTGAAGCATTCACAAAGCTTGGGGAATCTATCTGTTTGGCATTGCGTGAGCCTTCACTAGGTCCTTGTCTTGGTATGAAAGGTGGTGCTACAGGCGGTGGCTATTCACAGGTGATGCCGATGGATCGCATAAATCTGCATTTCACTGGCGATTTTCATGCCATTACCAGTGCTAATAATTTACTTTCTGCAGCCATTGATAACCATATTTTCCATGGTAATACCTTACAAATTGACCAACGCCAGATTGTATGGCGTCGTTGTATGGATATGAATGACCGTAGCTTGAGAAATATTGTGGTTGGTCTCGGCGGTAAAATGCAAGGTTTCCCAAGAGAGGGTGGTTTTGATATTACGGCCGCTTCAGAAATTATGGCCATTTTATGTTTGTCAGAAGATGCTAAAGATCTCGAACGACGTTTGAAGCGTATCTTGGTGGCCTACACTGCAGGCGGTGAGCCAGTTTATGCCGAATCACTTGAAATTATAGGCGCCATGATGGCTCTACTGCGAGATGCCATTCATCCAAATCTGGTGCAGACCTTCGGTGGTACTCCAGTGTTTGTACACGGCGGGCCATTTGCTAACATTGCCCACGGTTGCAACTCAATCATCGCTACTAAGATGGCCATGCAACACGCAGACTACACGCTCACAGAAGCCGGTTTTGGTTTTGACCTAGGTGCCGAGAAGTTTTTTGATATTAAATGCCGTACTGCAGGACTCGATCCCGATGCGGTAGTTCTAGTAACTACTATTAGAGCGCTAAAATCTCATGGTGGTGTTGATAAAGCGGATCTTGAAAAATCAAACCCTGATGCAGTGTATCGCGGTCTGGATAATTTGGATAAACACATTGAAAGTGTACAGAAGTTCTGTAAACAACCCATAGTAGCCATCAATGAGTTTATTGCCGATACCGAAGATGAAATTGCCATCGTTCTTGAACACTGTAAACGTAAAAATATACATGTGGCCCGTTCAGCTCATTACACCAAGGGCGGCGATGGTGCACTTGATTTAGCAAAGTTAGTCATTGAATTAGCCGATAAGAGTGATCACTTCTGTCCGCTTTACCCATTGGAGGTTCCAGTTGTTGAGAAGATAAGAAATGTCGCACTGGAAATGTACGGCGCTAGCAGTGTGTCCTTCACCAAAGAAGCAGAACGTGATCTGAAACTGATTGAGTCTCTGGGTTTGAGTGATCTACCAATATGCATAGCCAAGGCCCCCAGCTCGTTATCCGATGACCCTACATTGCGTGGCCGACCGCGTGATTTTGAAGTCACGGTGAGAGGCTTACAGGTCAATAGAGGCGCAGGATTTTTGGTGGTATTAACAGGAAACATCATGCGTATGCCCGGTCTACCGAAAGTACCTGAGGCAATGAAATATAACCTAGAGGCAGACGGCACTATCAGTGGTATGAGCTAATATCTGTTTTTTTATTGCTTAGAGAACAATATTTACTAAGCCTATGAACATTGATATGGATCAATATTATTTGCAAATGCTTTTGCTATATTGGTCGGGTTGAAGTTATTTTTATTCAACAAATTTCAACCTCTGTTAGACAGGTTAAACCGAAGCGATTCGGTCGTGATAATCGAGTTACCACTCCTCCTCTTTCATGGTAACTCGATTTTTTTTGCCTAAAATAAACCCACCAAAAACTTATTTAACTAATAATCTGTTCCGTGTATTCAACTCTGAGATTGGAGTGGATATCAAGGCGAGCTTGCGCCCCAATAGTGTACTATTGGAAGCAAGCTCAACGCCGAGAGCCGCTCCAAGATCAGTGCAGAATTGGTTCGAGGTCTACTGCGACGACCTTATACTCGGGACACATCGTTTCCGAATCCATCACTTCAGAGGTCACCTGGTTAACCATCAATTCTGGAAAATGGAAGGTGGTCCTTAAAATTCCCGGCTTTACGTGGTCTGAGATTTCAGCAAGCAATTCAATTTCACCTCGGGCGGAAAATAACCGCACTTGCTGTGCATTGCTGATGCCTCTCGATTTTGCATCGACTGCATTGATCCACAGTATGTCTTTATCGTGCAGTTCACTGTTGGGTGTTCTACGGGTCATGGTGCCGCAGTTGTAATGCTCAAGATCACGGCCGGTGGTTAGAATTAAGGGGTATTTATCTTGCCAACGTAGTAGTTCTTGGCTTTCTTCAAAATCAAAGTAGTGGAATTTACCCAGACCGCGCGTAAAGGTTTCTTTATGTAGAATTTGGGTATCGATTCCACCTGCTTTAACGGGCCATTGCAACCCTTGATCGCCCAAGTTCTCCCAGGTTACGCCAGAGAAGAATGGTACTACCTGTGAAATTTCTTCGAGCATTCCTTCTGGGGTATAGGCGGGTTGTTGGTATCCCATCTGGTTCATTACATCGACAACGATTTGGCCATCGGTTCGACAACCTAGCAAGGGCGTTACGGCTGCCTGTACTCGTTGGATCCGTCGCTCACCATTGGTAAAGGTGCCTGATTTTTCTAGAAAGCTTGTGCCGGGCAAAACCAAATCGGCAAGTTTTGCTGTTTCTGAGAAAAAGATTTCTTGTACCACTAAAAAGTCTAAATTGGTCAGAGCTTTTATTACATGGCTACGATTGGGATCGGTTTGGGCCACATCTTCACCCATTATCCACAGAGCTTTTAAATCACCTGAGATGGCTGAATCAAACATTTCAGGAATTTTTAATCCAGCGTTCTTGGGGCTATGGACCTGATAATGGCTTTGGTAATGTTGCTGACTTTGTTCTAGTGTTACATCGAGATAGCCTGCACCCTGATGTGGTTGGCAACCCATATCTGCGGCCCCTTGCACATTGTTTTGACCGCGCAAAGGATTAACCCCAACACCGATGCGACCGATATTTCCAGTCATCATGGCTAGGTTTGCTATTAACATTACGGTGCGCGAGCCTTGCGAATGCTCGGTAACGCCCAGACCATGAAAACTCATCGCATTGGGTGCATTAGCATAGGCCTCTGCGGCCTCTTTAACTAGCTTTTGGTCAACGCCTGTAATCGCTTCCAGACGGTCCATATCCAGTTGCATAATTTCTGCTTTTAATTCATCAAAACCTTCACAGCGTGAACTAATAAATGTTGAATCTTCTAAGGCCGCATTCAAAATGTAATAGGTCATCATATTGAGTAACGCCACATTGGTGCCTGGCCGTAATTGTAAATGCCAGTTGGCATATTCAGCCAACTCAGTACGTACCGGATCAATTACGATCAGCGGTGTGCCTTTCATGACCTTTTGTTTTATTTTTACACCGGTTACTGGATGCGCTGCGGTTGGGTTGGCACCAATTAACATTATGAAGTCAGTATGAGCGAGATCCTCAATTGAATTCGTTGCCGCCCCTGTTCCAAAACTTTGTTGCATGCCAAAAGCAGTTGGCGAATGACAAACGCGTGCGCAACAATCAATGTTGTTACTGCCAATAACAACGCGCATGAATTTTTGCATTAGGTAGTTTTCTTCATTGGTGCATCGTGAAGAAGAAATAGACGCTATTGCATCTGGACCATTTTGATCTTTAATGCCTTGCAACCGTTCGGCCATTATTTCTAAGGCCTGTTGCCAGCTAATTTCAACGTGCTTATCGCCCTGCCTCAACAAGGGGCTGGTTAGTCGGTCTGGATGACGGTGAAACTTAAACGCATAGCGTCCTTTTAAGCAGGTATGTCCCTGATTAACTTCGGCGTCAGGCACAGCTCGAATCGACTGTACGCGATCATTTCGAACCGCTACTTCGAGGTTACAACCGACCCCACAGTAGGAACAAATAGTCCGAACTTTATTATCTTGGCTGACAGCTTTCGATTGATAGATATCTGACAGCGCCGCGGTCGGGCAAGTCTGCACACAGGCGCCGCAGGAAACACAGTCTGAGTCAGCAAAGGATTGGTCCGAACCTTTTATGATTCGACTATCAAAACCTCGTCCGGCCATTGCCAAAACGAAGCTGCCCTGAATTTCATCACAGGCGCGTAAACATCGTGAGCAATTAATGCATTTGGATAAATCAGAACGCACATAGGGATGAGATTCATCCTTGCTCATGTCTAAATGGTTTTTACCTTCTTTATATCTAACTTCTCGTATACCGACACTGGCTGCAACATTCTGCAGTTCGCAGTTACCATTTACTTCGCAAGTTAAGCAATCTAAGGGATGATCGGTCAGTACTAACTCAACAATATTTCGGCGTAACTTCTGAATACGGTTATTAGTGGTTTCAATATACATGCCCGTTTGTACTGGTGTATGGCAAGATGCAACCACCTTCTTAGGTCCCGACTCACTTAATGCTACATCCACACTGCATACCCGACAGGCACCAAACGGCTCAAGACGTTCATCATCACAGAGTGTGGGGATGAGCTCTTTATTAAATCGTTGCGCAAACTGCAATATGGTTTCGCCGTCTTTTATTTCATAGGCCTGGCTATCTAGATAAGCAATATTAGTCATGGCTCAGCTCCTGATTGTTTGCCTGAAACAACTCATCGGTAAAGTACCTAAGTATATTCTTTGCCGGTAATGGCACACCGCCACCTAAGGCGCAAAGAGAGCCAAGCTCCATCGTCTCGAGCAGATCCTCAAGCAGTGCTTTGTCTAAAGGTTCACCTGCCGTGGCATCTTGCAGCATCTCTTTGCCACGCGTCGCACCCAAACGACAAGGAAAACACTTGCCACAGGATTCATGGGCAGTAAATTCAAATAAATGCTTTAGATAATCAAGCATTGAGACATTTTCAGGAATACCGATAATGCTGGCATGCCCCAGTAAAAATCCATTGTCGGAGAATGATTCAAAAGAAACATTTAGATCGTCAATTTTTGATACTGGAACAACGCCCCCTAACGGGCCGCCAATATGTAACGCCTTAACCTCGGTTTTAAATCCGCCACCGAGTTCTTCTATCAATTGTTTCAGCGGATAGCCCATCGCTACTTCATAGACACCGGGCTTATTAAAGCAGTGGTCCAAACTAACCAATTTTACGCCGGCTGATTTCTCGGTTCCTAATGCCGCAAAGGCTTCTCCTCCGTTAGTGAGGATCCAATGGCAAGAGGCAAAGGTTTCCACATTGTTTACAACCGTTGGTTTAGCAAACAATCCCGACTGCACTGGAAAGGGCGGACGAACGGAAACTACGGGTCGCTGTCCTTCAATAGAGCGTAATAAGGCAGTCTCCTCACCGCAGATATAAGCGCCTGCACCAACCACGATATGAACATCAAAACTAACACCTGAGTCGTTTAAAGGAGCTGCAAATATATTGGCTTCCCTTAGTGCTTCAATGGCAGAATTACATTCTTCGAGTGCCTTTGGGTATTCTGCACGCAGATAAATAACGCCCTCTTTGGCACCCGTAATGACACCAGCGAGCATCATACCAAACAGCACTGAATGAGGATGGCGTTCTAATAGATAACGATCCGTAAAGGCGCCCGGATCACCCTCATCTGCATTACAAACAATGTATTTTTCATCGGCTATTTGATCACGACAAGATTGCCACTTAACGCCAGCTGGAAAGCCTGCACCACCACGGCCTCGGAGCTGTGCCTTAATCATTTCATCTAGAAGCTTATCGAGATTACCGGCTTTGCAAGCCGTTAAAATATCCGCATACCATTCATTTATATCGGTTGTCTCAATTAATAGTACGGATTCATCCGATGAGGATCCTTGAGGTATTAAATTTTGTGGCTGAAAGTCAGCTATTGAGCGTTCTAACTGGTCTAGATCCGTAATGTCACGAGTCTGGCCATCGAGCATAAATGCACCGCCCGCATAGCAATGACCAAGGCAAGTCATTTCGCCGACCTGATCGGGACCAACTTGCTGCTCTAAACTGCTTCTCACTTTGTCGTTATCAGCAAAACATTTACAGGCTGAGCCATTACAGACGTAAGCTCTTTTATTGGCGTTGTCACCACTCATAAAGTCATAAAAGCTTCGGCTGCCTTCGATCACGGCTGTGCCCATTAATGAATGCTCAGCTAAGTTTTTATGATCTGAACCATCCTCTGTAAGCGCTTTCTGGGCCTCGAAGAAGCCACCAGCGACGCCAAGTCGCTTAGAAAGTGAAGAAATATTTTTAGACATCTGACTATACCTCTGAACGGATCCGCCAATTTCCATGATAAATATTATAGCTTTTATCTCGCAAAAAGCCGATCAGAGTTAGATCAAATCTTTGCGCCAATTTCAATGCCATAGACGATGGAGCACCAACAGAAGCCATGATAGGAATACCGGCCATCACCGCCTTTTGAACCAACTCATAGCTCGAACGTCCACTGACCAGTAACAAGGATTGACGTAATTGCTGTGGGTTAGTCTTGAGCCAATGACCGATCAGTTTATCTACGGCATTATGTCTCCCGACATCCTCATATAATCCCAGGTAATCACCGCCAACGCTAAACAATGTCGCCGCATGGGCTGAACCTGTTTTACCATATAACGACTGCTCGGCGAGTGATTTTTGATTCAAATTAAGCAATTGCTGTGGTTCTAGATAAGGTCCATCAACATCAAGTTCCTTGGCGAGCATCATCTCAATATCATCGATCATCAGTCGCCCACATAAGCCACAGCTAGAATTTACTGAAAAACGCCGTTTAGGCAATGGGGAGTGCAACGCTTTGATCTGAATGAGCAGATGGTTAGGGTCGGCCTTACCCTGTTCATCCTCTGCAGACTTAATACTCAGAATATCGCTGTATTGGGAAATCATGCCCTCAGCATAGAAAAAACCACAGGCGAGTACTAAATCATCCCCTGGAGTTCTCATAATGGTAACAAAAGCGTCGAAAGATGGGGCACTTTCGGTACTAACTGCTAGACTAATAAGAAGAGGTTCTTCGACACAGAGGTGATCGATAATCTTTTGACTAGAGTTATCTCTAATCTGCAACAGCTGACTGCTATGTGTGGTAATTGATTCGCTCATAGCCTGATATCATACAAGCGTAATTTAGACATGTCTTGTTAATCTGTTGATATGGCTAGGGGAAATAATGAAATGCTAGCGTAATATGCTAGTATACGTACGCAGTTTTGGTATAGGTTACTACTAAATGAATCAACAATTACGAATGGGGCTCTATGCTATTGCAGCGCTAACATGCGCCAGTTCAGTAATGTTCTTTTTAGTTCCCTATCTAAATACCACGACTGAAGATGTATTTATTGATTCGCTTAGTTACGTCCTGTGGTATTTATTCGTAGCCAGTATTGGGATTTCAATTTTTCATCAATTGACAAAGAGCTTGGCAATTAAAACCATACTCCTGCTAGTTATATACTTTAATATTGGCATCTGTATTGGCCATGTCTTTGAAAAACTCGATTATAAAAATGCCCTTAATCATCAAAAAATAGAGATTTTAACTCAATCTAAAAACTTACGCTCGAATCTAGAATCAGCAATCTGGTCAGATATAAATATCGCCAATACCATGGCCCAACTTGTTCAAGAACAAGAACAATTTACAGATGATGATTTTGACAAGATGTCATCCATGATTCTGAAGAATTCTAAGCATCTGAGGCATCTGGCTCTTGCGAAGGACTTGGTGGTCAGTAATGTTTACCCTTTAGAGGGAAACTCAAAAGCAATCGGGCTGGATTACCGAACCAATAAACAACAATGGCCGCTAATTAAAAAATCCATTGATATGAACCGCATTATTCTAGCTGGTCCAGTTAACCTAGTACAGGGTGGAACAGCACTGATTGGCCGTGTTCCTATTCAGACCAAAGGCATTAAAGGAGATGATGAAGTACTCTGGGGAATACTCAGTATCATTATCGATATGGATGCTTTGTTTCTTTTCTCGGGGTTTAGTGAGCTCGATTCTCTAAATATTGCCGTTCGTGGAAAAGACTCAATGGGCGCTCAAGGAGGCACCATTTACGGAGATGCGAAGTTATTTGATGACTCGCCCCTCATAGATGACATTCGCCTTCCTTACGGTAGTTGGCAGTTGGCCATAGCTCCAATGGATGGCTGGGTTCAACATTCACCAAGCAGTATGACCATCTGGTTATCAATCTTTATTATGTGCCTGTTTGTTTTGATATTTACTCTGACGCGTGCTTTTACGCACCGCTCAAAAGAACGCTCAATAAACAAACTTAAAGTTAAACTAAATACAGAAAGCAAGTTATCGCAAGACTTAAACGAACAGACTAAAAACCTGCAGCAAACTCAAAAACTCGAAGCGATTGGTCAACTCACCGGTGGCATAGCGCACGATTTCAATAATATATTGGCAGCAATTACTGGTTACGCTCAGCTTAGCCAAATGATCTTAGAAAATGATCAAAATAAAGAAAAACTACCCAATCACATTAATGAAATAATCCGTGCTGGCGAACGCGCAAAAACATTGGTAAAACAGATGCTGACCTTTAGTAGTGGACGCGATGTACAGGCCAAAGTGATAGAGCCAATGAGCGTTTTGCAGGAAACATTGCAAATGCTGCATTCGATCTTACCGGCATCAATTCGACTCGAAACCGACTATCAAGATTTTGATTCGAGAATCAAGATTGACCCAGTTCAATTGCAACAACTGTTGGTAAATTTAGTGGTTAATGCGCGTGATGCGATTCCACATAATAAGGGCTCAATCACCATTGCAACGAGCTACCACGTTGGGAATAAGGAATACTGCACATCCTGTAAAGAGACCATTTCTGGGAATTATCTTAGCCTCAGTATTACTGATGACGGCACGGGTATCGAGCAAAACATTATCGATAAGATTTTTGATCCCTTCTTTACCACCAAAGAAGTTGGTGAAGGTACCGGGATGGGACTTTCTGTGGTACATGGAATCATCCATGGTGCAGGCGGGCATATTATTCTTAATTCCAAAATGAATGAAGGTACCAGCATCAACTTATTACTGCCAGTAACCAATGATCCCGTAACCGATCAACCGGCAGATTTTAAGCTACCTGAAGTTGGCCCAGCTCGAAACATGAGCACCTCCAAGGTGCTGGTAGTTGATGACGAGGTGTCCATTACCAAACTGTACGATGATGCCTTCGAAGCAAGAAATATCGACTCAGTTATCTTTACTGAACCTGAATTAGCGCTGGATTACTACCAACAAAATAGAGAGCAAATTGCTGTAATTATTTCTGATTATACGATGCCACATATGAGTGGCACAGAATTTATTCAAGCAATCAGAAGAAAGGATAAAAACATTCCAATAATTCTATGCTCGGGTAATGCGGAAGTGGTTGATCAAAGTGTCTTCAATAAGCTAAATGTGACGCATTTTATTACTAAGCCAATGGATTTAATACAGCTGTCCTTATTGGTCTCAAATTATCTAAAGTAGGCCTTTTGCGAGTAAATATTGCTTGAGGCTCTTGGCATCGCCTTGGTAAACGACGCGATCCTGTTTCTTTTCGATTTGATAGTTATACATTGGATCGTAGTATTTTCTAAGCAGTTTATCTATCCAGGTTCTATGATCATCTAGATCCCTAGTTTTTAGGGCCAAACTTAAGTCGCCAGAAAGTTGATCAAATAATACCCCGCCGAGACGCTTTTTAATTCGCTCAAGGGCATCAAGCATAGCCTGTTGATAGCGGTCGTACCCGAGTGCACCATCAAGAGCGATGTATTCCTCACTGAGACCAATAATGTAATCATTTAGTATAGTTTCAACGCGTTGCTCAAAGGGCAACTCTAGCAGTAGGATTGGCGCCTTCTTCATTGCTTCTCTTAAAACCAGTGGTAACGAGCAACTACCAATAGTAACCCCTTCATCTTCTAAAACAATGTGCTTACCCAGTTGTGATTTTTTCAGTAATTCAATGGCGATAGCATTCTCAAAACTTATTACCGTTGGTTGTGGAGTGCTTCTTCTTCCAAAACTAGAGCCACGATGATTAGCCAGCCCTTCTAAATCGATGCCCTGTTGCCATGCGTTAACAAAATCAGTTTTAGCACAGCCTGTGCGACCGCCAATGATCCATAAATTATTTTGGGCAACTAATTCAGCTGTTGTGCCTATTAAGTATTGCCTTAATGCTTTATAGCCCCCCTCAATCCTTGGGTAATCAACACCGGCTTCTGTTAACCAATTGGCGACAGTTTTTGAACGCAAACCGCCTCGAAAGCAGTATAGGGCGCCCTCTGGGTTTTGGGCGCAGAATTCAGACCAACGCTGAATTAAAGCGTCTTTATGTGCACCTGAAACCAATTGATGACCTAGTTGAATCGCTGCATCCTGGCCCTGCTTTTTATAAACAGTACCCACCTGGGCTCTTTGTTGGTCATTCATTAGCGGAATATTTGTAGTGTTTGGAAAGGCGCCTTGGGCAAATTCTGATGGGGCGCGTAAATCCATCATAGGTAGGTCATTTAAAAATATCTTTTGGAATAACTGACGTTGCTGCTCTGTCAGCTCTGAAATCGCTTGTTCTGGTGTTAGCATACCTCAACCAATTGTTTTTGCTCGGCTGCTCCCTGACTTAGTTGGCCAATACATTCTGCGTATAAGCCTTCAGAGTTTAGAAGTTCTGCAATTTGTTGCTTTGCATTAGGATCGACTGCCAGTAACAGGCCACCACTGGTTTGTGGGTCACACAGCAGTGCCTTTTGTTGCTCAGTTAATGGGCTAATTTTATCGCCATAGCTGGCAAAGTTTCGGCCACTTCCACCGGGTATGGCATTTTGTGCAATGTAGTCCTCTACGCCTTGTAACGTTGGTACTTTATCTTGCCATATCTGTGCCTGAAGGTTACTTCCTTGGCACATTTCTGTCAGGTGTCCGAGTAGTCCGAAACCAGTCACGTCGGTCATGGCATGAACTGCGTCGAAACCGGCTAGCTTAGTACCAATAGTATTTAACAAACACATCTGCTCCGTCGCTAATGACTGATGTTGCTCGGCTAGAATTTGTTTTTTCTCTGCGGTAGTTAAAATGCCGATACCAAGTGGCTTGGTCAAAAATAATAAATCACCCGCTTTGGCGGTATCATTTTGCTTTAGTTTGGCAATTTCAACCCGACCAGTAACGGCAAGACCGAAGATTGGCTCGGGCGCATCAATACTGTGTCCGCCTGCCAATATGATTCCAGCATCATGGCAGGCTTGGCGACCGCCATTAATAACCGCTTTGGCAACCTCTGGAGATAATTTATCAATTGGCCAACCAAGGATTGCAATGGCCATTACTGGCGTGCCACCCATGGCATAGATATCACTGATGGCATTGGTTGCGGCTATGCGTCCAAAATCACGCGGATCATCAACGATGGGCATAAAGAAATCAGTGGTAGAAATAACTGCCTCACCATTACCCATATCGTAGACCGCTGCATCATCGCGGCTACTATTGCCTACCAATAAATTTGGGTCGAGCTCTTGAAAGGGGTTATCTGCAAGAATTTTATCTAGAACGGCTGGAGAAATTTTACAACCACAGCCAGCGCCATGGCTATACTGTGTCAATCTAATGCGGTCATCGCTCATAATTTAACTAATCGTGCTTATCGCAATTAAAACCAGCAAGCTCCATGAGTTTGTTTCTATTTCTGATGCCAATGAGTTTGTCTTTAACATCAATAATTTCGTTTTTCTGGAATTGGCTGAATAAACGGCTCACTGTTTCAATGGCCAAACCAAGGTAGTTACCAATGTCACTACGTGTCATGGTTAAATTAAACTCTGTAGACGAAAAGCCGCGCTGTTTAAAACGCATTGATAGACTCAGAAGAAAGGCCGCCATTCGCTCGGCAGCATTTTTACGACTGAGTAGTAGCAATAACTCTTGATCGTCTTGAATTTCCTTACTCATGATATTCATAACTGAGCGACGAAGGTTTTTAATGTCGCCGGACAAATCTTCTAACTGCTCATAAGGCAGTGCGCAGACAGAACTCGTCTCTAAGGCTTTTACGAAGCTGGTATAACTACCACTATTAATTGCATCAAGACCAATCAACTCGCCAGGAAAATAAAACCCGGTAATATTGATAACGCCATCCTCAGACAATGTGTAGGCTTTAAAACTTCCAGCACTAACGGCATAGAGGGTTTTGAATGTATCTCCCGCCTGAGTCAAAAATGCACCCTTTTGTAAAGGTGTACCACGATTGATAATGCCTCCTAACCGCCGCACCTCATCTTTAGAAAGGGCGCTAGGTAAGCAAAGGGTACTAATACCGCAAATCTCGCAGGATACTTGTGTGCGCAATGATGCCATCTGTCTCTGTTAACCAGTTGTAAGTAAATAGTTTAGAGTATGACCTTTTATTATTTTATGAGAAATGTCAGACTCGAATGATCCTATTGTACCAACAACCACGCCTTTTGCTAATCTTTTTCTACTTGTCTTAGACTATAGTCTTAAACGGTCCGAAACCAGGGCCTAAGCAATGGGCACAGCATCAAGACGATAGCGCAATGGTCCGCCCGCACGAATAGCATCGAAGGGATAGCAGGTAAGTAAAGTAAGTAGGTGCTTCTCAGCCTCTATATACAAGGGATTATCACGGCTATCTACAATGCTAGTGGCGGTCACTTGATAACGTTTTATCACGCCATACAAAGTCTCAACCTCAATTAAATCGCCTGCTTCAAGTTCGTCAAGACCTTGAAAATGGCTATCACGATGCGCACTAATAATCATATGCCCCACTTCTTCGGGTAACGCCGTCCCTGTTAAGTGACCCGGAGCAAATGCAAGACTACGGCCCATACTGCCGGCAAGGACAATATATTCACGATCCAGTGACGGAAAGGAAATTTTGGCCACTGGATGCGTATCAGCCCAAGGCCAAGGTTTAACTGCCGTACCCTGTTGTTCTGACTGCTGCCAAGCTCGTTCTAATAATTCCTGCGCTAATAGCGCCTTGGCAGGTAAGTATAGCGCATGACCAATCATCGCCAATGCAAGAACTAGGAGTAGCAGAGCAAGCCGGCCTGGGGCTTTTGTTATCATGCCACCTTGCTCCTTTTTATCTGCTTAATCCAACAAAGCGACTGATAACAGTACATAGATACTGCAATCAGCATAATCATTACGCCAATCAACAATTGCCACTGCCAATCCAATGAAGTAGCAGGATAAGCAAACTGTTGTGAGCCTTTGGGGAGTAAATTAGGGATATTCTTTGATTTAAGCGCCTTATTCTCAGGACGAGATATTTTCTGTTCCACCGCAACAAAGCTGGTATAGGCGCTCATCAGATGATGCTTTAAAGCTAAGTCTGTCACCTCCTGCTTAATATCTTTCGAAGGACCATTAACGATTTGTTTATCCATCAAGGCGGTAATTTTAGAACGAGCCCATAGGACACCAATACCTCTAGTCGTCTGTGTAACCGCATTCGACAACTCAACCTCTGATTGCCAACCCATCGCTCCTATTTGGCCATTGACCAATACCTGGGCATCATTATTCATTCGTTTAACCACTAAACTTATTGGCTGTCCCAAATAAAGATCGGGTAATAGCTCAGGATACGCTTCAACCTGATCCGGCCAATGCACCGATATATTTGTCATTGATGGATAGCGTAACTGATCGAGCATAGTCGACATTTTTAAGGCGACCTCATTAACACTGCCAATATAGGTATAGGTTCCCCGTCCAAACTCAGCCGCTTTACGCATAAAATAACTGTTTGGTGCTGAACCAATGCCGATGGTAAATAATCGTGCCTGATCGAGATCCTTCGCAATCATTGCAAACAATTCATCCTCATTCGATACCGCGCCATCGGTTAAAAATACAATTTGACGAACATAACCATGAGTAACCGGTTCATTTAGTGCCGCAGCCAAGGCCGGCAACATCTCTGTGCCACCATCTGCCTCAAGTTGAGAAACATAGGACTGTGCCATCCCAATACTGCCACCAGTGACATCGACGGTGCCATTAAATAGCGACGTTGTCTTATGATTAAAGCCAACAATGTTAAAGCGGTCTTGCTGATCCAGTTGTCCGATTGCCTGCACCAGTGCACGCTTGGCTTGAGCCATTGATGTGCCTTCCATAGAACCCGAGTAATCGATAATAAAGGTCACCTCACGTGGCATGACCACGGGGTTGTTCTGTGTCGGCGGCATAAGCATTAACAGACTGTAAGCTTGGCCATTATCCTCTGCATCTTGCTCATGAAACATGGCTAATCTAGGCGTATCTGCCTCAGACAAACGCCATTCTAGGACGAAGTCTTGATCCGCCACATGGTAGTTTTGCAACCGAACCTCATGTTTGCCGAGTGCTTGCTTTAAACTTGCGATGGCATGATAAGGCGATTTTATCTCGGCTATTTCAATACCGGTATCAAGCGTGACATTGATACTAAGTTGATGATCAGGCCGACTATCTTTTTTTACCGAAGAGGTAATAACTTGCTGCTCGGGAGCTGCTTGCCATATCGATGATTTTGAAGCAAAGGACTCAGACAATAGTTCCTTGGGGCGAGGGTTATAACGGGGTGTTATTGTGCTTGGAAAACGGATTGAAAATTGTCCTGCATTAAAAGCCACCCTATGCTGATATTCCAATGTTACTTCGATTACTTCTTTGGGCATGATATTAGCCACCTTGGTGCGGAATAAATTGGCTCTGCTTTGCTCGAGTAGAGCCGCCTTCTTACCGGCAGCCTTGGCCTGCTGATAGATTCTCTTGGCTTCTTGCTTGACCTTGATTTCACCCTTGATAATCCGATCACCAATTTTCATTTGTAATTGATCTACGGCGCTATCTTCTGGTAGGGGGAAATAGTAAGTAGCTTCGATGACATCAACTGAGGGGTTTTCAAAAAACTGGGTGAGTCTGGTTCTCGCGACTAGGCCGCGGATCTCGATATCTACTTGGGTGTCCATCAAAGGCAGCAATTCTGCCTTATTAGATTCGGTTTGTACCACCATACTGCCTGTGGTAATGTCGTTCAGACTTGATATTTGCTCAGCAATGGCATTGATGCCCTGCATGCAGCAAATTAATAGAATCCAAAATTTTACAGTTAAAATTAATAATTTAGTGGCCATGTTCTTACCCTCATATTGGCTTGATGTAATCATCATCGCTAATTGCATGGGTAAGAGTCGTGGACAATGGTGACATTACAGTGATGAAAAGTGGCGAAAATATGGCATATCAATCGACTCTATCGATAAAACTTCTTAAACAAACCGTTCTGCTGTTACTGGTTGCTTTTAATGGCCTGTTGGTTTCAGCAAACCACTCAGATGATATTCGCCATGCATTGCTTGAAGCCGCTGATAAAAGACTGGCTGATGATGCAATTTATCAACGTGCACTCACCTCGGGAGATGCCAAATTACAACGCCTAGCGTTGCTTTCGATTGGTCGTGTTGGTGCGCCTAGTGCCATCAAAACCATTAGCCCTTTTCTCTACGCACCGCAACCGGCTGTTCGAGAGATGGCGGCCTTTGCAATGGGGATCGCCTCAAACAAAGAGGCCATTGCCCTACTTGCCAAACGCCTAAAACAAGAACACAACCCACAGGTAATGGCTGAAATTCTCTCAGCTCTGGGTGTCGTTGGGCCGAAGCAAGACGGCCTTGATATTATTGCCATCATTTTGCCCTATCTTGATAACACCCATGAGTCCGTAGTCACCGCCAGTTGCGATGCCCTTGCTTATGCCTGGACTATGCATCGGGATTCTATTTCTGTACCCAACTCAACCCAGGTGTTCAAACTACTCAGCCTAAGCCAACAAAATTCCAGCGCGGCCGATCACTGTCTCTATGCCTTGACTCGCCTACGCACCGAAGTGGCCCTTTATGAGCAACAACAAATGCTCAAAACCATTGCTAGTTTAACGACTAAAAATCAGCACCTGTTAATGACGCTCATTGTATCCGCACAAAAAAATACGGCCTATCTGCCCTATATTAAAAACCAACTTCGCGCCGAAGCTTCGATTGAGGAAAAAGCTGAAGCAGCCAAGGCTCTGGCAATGTTAGGTTATAAGTCGGAACTGGTTAACAGCTACCAAGAAATCATAGACGCGAAACCGGCAGCAATAAAAATTGGCTTTCTAGATGGCTTGAGCGCCAACAAGCCAGAAAAGGAATGGTTTCCATGGCTTGTGATACTTAGCAAGGATCAATCAGGTTGGGTAAACAGTCGTGCCAGTTCCACGCTCTTTGCACTCGATCCAGAACAGTATGCGCCAGTATTTAAAACTCTTTTAAGTGCACCATCTGCAGCAACTCAACATACCGCTTTAACCATTTTAAGATCGTTTGAATTTAAACAAAAACAGGCTTTATTAGCGCTTGCACGTAACTCAGAATTTGCAACTGTTAGGGAAGTAATTACCCAGATGGATAGCAGTGCAAAACAAGACCAAAACGATAGACCAGAAGAAGCGGAGCAAGACTCAATTCCAGCAAGTACTCCGATGGCCGCCTCTGAAGTACTTTCAAAAGCAAACGCACGACTTAAAATAAAAACCAGCAAAGGCGATGTTACGATTCAATTGATGCCGTCAGCAGCTTACACCAGTTATCGATTTTACGACCTTGCCATGAAAGGCTTTTATGACGGCATCGAATTTCATCGTGTGATCCCAAATTTTGTAGCCCAGGGTGGTGATCCGACCGCAACCGGCTCGGGTGGCCCTGGTTATAGTATTCGTGAGGAACTCTATCCGAGCAGCCATATACGTGGCACTCTTGGCATGGCAACATCGGGCAAAGACACAGGTGGTAGCCAGTTTTTCTTTAATTTCAAAGATAACCTACACCTTGATCGTCGCTATACCATCTTTGCACGGGTCATCGACGGCATGAATACAGTGGATAGTTTAGAAATAGGCGATAAGGTGATCTCTATTTCTCAAATTAAGACTCAGTAAGCCAAATAATAGGGCCTGCTTGATCCAGTTTTTTAATGATCTCCGGTAGATAATTTTCTTCAATGCTTTGACGCCTAAGTTTTAAGGTCGGCGTTATCATGCCATTTGCTGGGCTCCACTCGGACTCAACCAGAAACCAGTGGGAGAGCTTTTCATTACCAGGCAGATGCTGATTCACTTCATCTAATACGCGGCCAAGCCTAGCCTCTAGTGCTGCCAATTCCTCACCAGCTGGCTTAACCGCAATGGGAGAAATAACCAGCGGCTGAGTCAGGTTCGAGCCCATAACGCAGACCTGCTCCATATTCGCTCTTGGTTCTAATTCTGACTCAATAGGCACCGGAGCAATGTACTTACCCTTTTCAGTTTTGAAAATATCTTTGATGCGGCCCGTGATCCAAAGGAAGCCATCGCTATCGATTCGTCCGGTATCACCGGTATATATAAAGCCATCCTTAAGCACCTGAGCACTGAGCTCTGGTTCTTTGAAATAGCCTTGCATGGTACTGTAATTGCTATAAATCACTTCGTCGTTTTCTGCAATCTTCACTTCAGCTCCGGGCACTGGCTTACCAACACTTCCGACCTTCCTGTCATTAGGGTGATTAAAGGTAGCAACACCCATCGATTCAGACATGCCATAGGCCTCACAAATAGGGATACCAATGGCATCGAACCACTTAAGTGTTTCAAATGGAATGGCTGCGGCACCGGACACTGCAATTTTAACCGCATCCAAGCCTAGTTTTTCGCGCAATCTACGCGCAAAGATGGAACCAAGAATAGGCGTAGCCAGTAGTAACTTTAACAACTTAGGATTCAGCTTTGACTCAACTGCCTGTTGGAATTTAAGCCAGATCCTAGGTACACCAAAAAATATAGTCGGTCTTGAGCGTGTTAAGTCCTCATTGAACGTATCCAGTGAGCCGACAAATGACACTTCGCCACCACAGTAGATACTGGCCATGGCAACGGCTGTACGTTCAGCCGCATGAGCAAGGGGAAGATAGGAGAAGAACCGGTCATTTTCATCTATATCTATCCAATCAATTATCATCGCACCAGCTTCTGCTATGGCGCGGTTATTCATCACAACCCCCTTGGGCATACCCGTGGTACCTGAGGTGTAGATAAGGGTAACCATTTCATCAAGACCCGGATAACTTTTATAGTCTGCCTTGGGTTCAGAGGTTAATAATGCGGGCCAATTGGTTAATTCTGGACGCTCGGTATGCATAGAGACCAAATCCATACGCTGATTAAGCAAATGAACCTCATCGCTGTCTGGAGGCATTTTCCCTAAAAACAAACAGGCACATTCTGAGTGTTGCAAAATTTGGCTAATGGTCGAAGGTGATGCCGTCGGATAAATAGGTACGCTGATGTGGCCAGCCATCATAGTGGCTAAATCCGCCAACAACCAATGTGCACAATTCAAAGAAAGGATGCCTATTTTACTGCCTTTGGGGTACTTACTTAACCACTGAGCAACTCTTCTGACCTCATCCAAGGCCTCGCGATAACTAATTGCTCTGATGGTCTCCCCTAATGGTTGGTAGAGGTATATTTTATCTGGATTTGTCTCAACATTTTCTACGAATGCTTGAATGGCAGTTCTTATCTCACTCATTAATGACTCCTGAATTCTTTAAAGAAGATTAACACAGACGAGTCAGTGGTCAAATTAAACTAGGAAGCAGACTCTATGATGGTTATAATGAAGTTCACCTTAGGGGTGGTCTACGGACCTGAGATGCATGTGCAAACCCTAGAACCTGATCCAGATAATGCTGGCGTAGGGAAAGGACAATCCTTCCAAACAGGTTCACTCAATCAATAAATCATTTGGAGCATTTGAGTGAAAAATTCAAATTTAGCAATACTAGTTAGTGCCTCACTGTGCCTAGGATTTAATTCCTATGCAGAACAATCAAGCGAGAATATTTTGGTCGTCACCGCAGATTACCGTGATACTGAGTTGCAAAATACAGCAACCAGTCTAAGTTTACTCAGCGAAGAAAACCTCAAAGACTCAGCGGATCAACACCTGGAAGAAGTGATTAGCCAGATACCGAATCTAAATTGGGCCGGCGGTAGTTCGAGGCCGCGATACTTTCAGATCAGAGGCATTGGCGAACGCAGCCAATACGAAGGAGCGCCCAATCCTTCCGTTGCGATGATCATTGATGATATCGACTTTAGTGGTGTTGGTATGCTTGCAACCCTGTTTGATGTGCAACAGATAGAAGTCTTGAGAGGGCCGCAAAGCGCTCGCTTTGGTGCCAATGCCATTGCTGGTCTTATTAATGTACGCAGTAGAGAGCCGAATGAAGACGCTGAATTTAACAGCCAACTCATTGTTGCCGATGATAATACCTTTGGCCTGGGGCTCTCAGTTTCTGGCGCCCTAGATAAAGAACATGGCGTCACGGGTCTATTCAGTCTTAGTCAGTACAACAACAATGGCTTTCGTACTAATCCTTATTTGAACAAAGACGATACCAATGCCCGTGATGAGTTTAGTTTAAGAAGCAAACTTAACTGGCAAGTCAACGATAAGTGGCTAATAAAACTGACCGCAATGGCGGCTGATTTAGATAATGGCTACGATGCCTGGGCCTTGGATAATTCCTATACCACACGCACTGATAAGCCCGGTAAAGACAGTCAAAAAACCAATGCCCTGGCGAGCCGGCTTGAATACATTGGCGATGAATTGGACTTTGTTTTTATCACCACCTATGCCGATACCGATGCTGAACATAGTTTTGATGGTGACTGGGGCAATGATAACTATTGGGGTCTGAACGGTCCTTATGATTTCACCTCGGCAACATTTAGAGATAGAAAAAATAATACTCAGGAGTTCCGCCTGTTATCAAAATCTGCAACCGTGGCTGGTGAAATGGATTGGGTAGTTGGTTTATATCGCCAAGATTTGACTGAGAATAATGACATTGAAGAACTCTATAATGGCGGCATTTATCGCCGTCTGAATTCAACCTATGATGCCGAGACATTATCTATTTTTGCACAGGGAAAATGGTTACTCAGCGACACCACCAATCTATCGCTAAGTATTAGAAAAGAGCGCCGTAATTCAGAATACACGGATGACAACCCAATCAGTTTCAGCCCGACTGATGACATGGTTGGTGGAGACATTAGTCTTCAACATAGACTTTCTGAGCAAACCAGTACTTGGTTTTCCATTGCACGCGGTTACAAAGCAGGCGGTTTTAATTTAGACCTTTCAGTCCCACAGGAAAATCGAGAGTACCAACCTGAATACTTGTGGAACTACGAAGCGGGTATCCGTTCAAGCTTTTTGCAAAGCAAGCTAAGACTGTCTGCCTCTATCTTTCATATGGCACGTGAGGATGTACAAATTTCATCATCACAACAGCTCGACCCGAGCGATCCATTGACCTTTATTTATCTGACCGACAATGCCGTAGAAGGCTATAACCGAGGCTTAGAATTGGATGCTAATTGGCAGTTTGATGATAACTGGTCTGTGGCAACCAACCTGGGGTTATTAGATACCGAGGTAGAGTCACACCTAAGTAGCGATCAAACATTGGTCGGTCGAGAACAGGCTCATGCACCGAGTTATAGCGCCTCAGTAGCCTTGCAGTATCGCAATACTGATGGTTGGTTCGGCCGGCTAGAATGGAATGCTAAAGACGCTTACTACTACTCATTTAGTCACCAGCAGCAGGCGGATTCTAGCCAGCAATTACATTTTAAATTAGGCTATGAAGAACAGCAGTGGTCGTACTATTTCTGGGCTAGGAACCTAACCAATGAAGAATATACTGTGCGTGGATTTTTCTTTGCCAATGAGCCACCTAATTGGCAGGATAAGCTTTATACTCGTCTAGGTGATCCGAGGCATATGGGCGTTACCCTACGCTATCGTTATTAAGTAAATTAATAAGACAAGAACTAAATGGAGTGCAAAAATGAAGGTATCAGTTGAATTAAGTTGTTACCCCTTGGCGGAAGAATACATACCCGTTATCAAGGCATTTATTGATCAGATCAATCAAACAGAGGGTGTTAAAGCAATAACCAACACCATGAGCACCCAACTGTTCGGCGAGGGCGACATTGTATTTCCACTACTGCAAAATGCCATGACATCCAGCTGGCAACAGGATGGTAAGGCTGTTTTTGTGTGTAAATTTATTAATGCGGATCTAACGCCAAAATAGTGGATCCACTTGAATCTTTAATCACCACGCCCCTGTATGGCACTAGTATCGGAGAGATTATTGCCGTATTCTTTGCCATTCTGTATTTTTGGGTACATAAAATGGAAGCATAATTATCGTGAAGCGAAGTATAGCTAATCTAAAACGTTATCTGGATATGGTTCCAGAACTTAGTAGTCGAATGTTGTTGTCCTATCGTCATCTGACAGAAGGCATCACCAATGAGAGCTACCATCTAAAATTCTCAAAAGATGAGTATGTGATGAAGTTCTTCAACCATGAAGCCATTGACTTGGGCGTAGATCATAAGAAAGAACTGCTGATCATGTCGCGAGTTGAAAGCTTGAATATCGCCACCACGGTGATTTACATTGATTTAAAAGAAGAGTTTTCAATATACCGCTGGATAGATGGCACCTTTATACAGGAAAGCTTTTTTGATGGCAGCACTAACTTAAAAAGACTGATCCAACGCATAAAACAGGTTCACGAAACTGAAGCCGAAGGCCTGCCAGAACAGGACTTAATTGTTAGAGCCAAGGATTATCGAGAAAAACTACTGGGCCAAACAGCCTGTCCAGAGTTGACCTCAGAAGACCTATTAGAACAGGCCGAGCGTTTAGTTAAAGAATCGGCATCTGTTATTCCAGACTGCCTCTGCCACAATGATTTACTGGCAACAAATATTCTAGCAACCGATGATCTGTATTTTCTTGATTGGGAATTTGCCGGTATCAACTCGCCGATGTTTGAATTAGCCGTTTTATGCCGCGGTAACAACCTCAATGAAGCCCAACAGGATAAAGTACTGGCCTATTATTTTGATGATGATTCAAAACAACATAAGGCGTTACTACAAAAGTGGATGTGGTTATACGATTATATCCGCCTATTGTGGGAAGAAGCGGTACAGAAAGAAGCCTCTGAATACACCACCGAACAAAGAAGTCTTTTAGACGCTATTATTAGCAATAAATTCTAACTTATCGCTTGGAAGTAACCTTCTAGGCAAAACTATTTTGGATATTAAACATGCTGAAAAAAACAACACTACTTCTATTAAGTCTATTCGTTAGTCTAGTCATTAGCGCCGACACACTGGTACACAATATTACCGGCTACACCTCAACTGACAAAGGTGTATTGCAATTTGATGGTCTGTTAATCGATGGCCAAGGCAAGGTTGTTAAGACACTTGATGCTAAAAGCGTTGCATCCCTGCTAAAGGATAGTTCAAAAGGCTTAGAAGTTATCGATGGCCAAGGCAAATTCATGTTACCCGGTC
>Ga0316204_10003821_pt1 | contig 28816 bp, 23 predicted proteins | sample 6monrhotite_MG_2_FD_205661 | JGI IMG/M metagenome (GOLD analysis project Ga0316204, IMG submission 205661) | Microbial mat bacterial communities from mineral coupon in-situ incubated in ocean water Damariscotta River, Maine, United States -... | ecosystem: Environmental > Aquatic > Marine >...
CGTTGTTGCAATTCCTGCTTTTCGATTTTTAGTTTTTCTGTTTCTTCCAGTTCCTGCTGTTTTTCTTCAGGAGATTTGGGTTTTATCCCCATCTGTTCTTTTAACTTATCCAGTTCTGGTTTAGCTTGTTCCAAAAAGGGGGTTAGGTTTTCTGGATCTATGCCAATTTTTGGCATAATTGCCGCAATCATCGCCAAGAATTTTTCACCTTCCGGGTCAGCATGTATTGCTGATTCATCCATGCCCATCTCCTGGAGAAAACGTTGTTGCTCTTGTTTGGCCTTTTCACTTAGTGGAGGCAAGTTATCATTATCAATGCCTAGTTCGGCCAACGACTCTTTCAATTGCGCTTCTTGTGCTTGTTGTTCTAACTCCGCGCGTTTTTTAGGATCACTCTGCTTCTCGAGTAGCTCTGTTTGCTGTTGTTTGATTTGTGCTTGTGTCTCAGGGGGTAGCTCCGACACATCGATTCCAACTTGTGCGAGAAAGGCATTGACTTGTGCTTCTAACTCCTCCGGATTTATTTGAGGTTTTTGCTCTTTAGCTTCTGGCGTTTCGACCGGTGGTACCACGACTTTAAGCTCAGCCGCTTTGCTCTCTTCTTCCTCCTCGATTTCTTCAGGCTCTTCAGGTTTCAACCCCCACTCTTCATCCATTTTTTTTCGTTCGGCAGAAAATATTTCGTGACAATCATACAGACTGGTTGGAGCTTGGCTTAACGGTTCGGACATGAGAAAGACATTGAGTATCTCTTCATACTCATCATCTAATATGGGACCCCAGCCGCGCCACAGTAATACCAGTTTTTCTGCCTCCATATCAATCCAAAGAGTATCAAGATTTAGATCGATCTCTTCGAACTCTTTTTTCCGTTTTACTGGATTAAAGCGACGGATAAAACAGCGAACTCTAATACCAGGAAGTTCGGTATGATATTGTGAAATCTTAGGGTGTAAGTTTTCAAAATAAAGTTTTTCATCACCTCTAAGATAACCTTTGACTTGTTGATTCTGCGGAGCAGCGTTGTTGTAACTCCAATCAAAATCTTCTGAAAACCAAGGCCAACGAGTCTTAAGGTAATCTCCATGGTAGGAACCCATTTTGTTCTGACGAAAAGCCCAGTTTCGATTGAGCGGGCCAAAGCCTACTGGATTTTTTTGTTGATAAGGTGAGGTGACTAAATCATTGGGATCTTGAATATTAGGCACCGGTAAAACATTATCAGCAATAGTCACATCTGCTTCACAAAACCCTCTACCAATAGGGTTTAACTCATAATCTTCACCGCCAAAACTGCGTTCATAACGTAAATCCATTTGGGTAAAAGGCACAGGCTCAGTAGTTTCAGGGTTAATAATCGTATTTTTCCAATAACGGTTGCCAAAAACCTCTAGTTTTTTTTCTGCATTACCGACTTGTATTTTTATAGGGCATGCATGGAGTGGTTTGCCGTGTGGGGTAAAACATTTACCGACCAACATGACGTCGGCAAAAGGCTTTAAAAAGGCAAAGTCAGATTCGTAACGCACACTGCCTTTCTGCTCTTCGTCATCAGAATAATATTCATCACCTGTTGGAGGAAGTTGTTCTTCAGAGGGGTTGGCTTTGTTATTAGGTTTTAAGTCAAATGTGCCTTTGACAATATAGGTTAAAGAGTTGCCAGGATAGTTCAAGTGACCGGCGATGGGGGCGAATTGGAAGGGAGTGGAGTTAATAAGTTCCATTAGCTTAGCACGTAAGATTTACTAATTCTTTTATATGACATTATTTAAGTACCTTAAGATTACCACTAGCATTAAATGACGTACTCTTTATTTTAACTTCTGATGCACTTGTTATATTAACGCCTGCATCCGATTCTAATTCAATATTGCCTTTCGCTAATAACTCAATTTTTCCACTATTACCTGCAGTGCGAAGAGTGTCTAATGTTATGGTTCCAGATTTTTTTGGCATCCATATTTTAGATTTGTTAATACTAAGTTGAGCCATTTCTTCAGCGAGCTTCAAAAATGTCGCATTTTTATCTTTTGATTTTCCAGAAACCAGATTTACTGCTTTCTCTTTTGATATTATTTCAATACCTTTTTCTTTTGTAATATCTATTTTTGCATCAAATTCTTTACCAGTGCGATCAATCGGTTCAATAAGCTCATCTTTTGTCAATCTTTTTGCTTCGCGGTATGTAATAACAACTAATACAGCTGTTATCATTGCCCTAGCTATTGCCAGTATGATTTCAATTCCTAAGAAGACAAATTTAAACGTTGCACCTACGGGTTCTTTACTACTTAAAAAACCTCCGGCAAAAGATAAAATAGCAATTGGTAATGTCGTGGATAATGCTGTAATACCGGCTATCCCTAACATAGCAAATTGAAGCGCCGTTGTTTCTTCCATTGAGGTTAATTCACTGGTTTTTTTATACCATTCTTTATGATTAGCGGTAGTGGGCGCTTTATAATCTTTTCCTATTGAAAGACTGATTTCGTCGCCTTTCGCACCAATAATTGAGCGAGTTTTTTTGTCCACTCCACTTTTATCTTCACAGTTAGCAACCAGACACAATGAATCACCAGCAGCAATAACATGGTCCTTTATAGCGTGTGATAGAATATCCAATTTAGATTCATTAGTTTGTGCACCTTCACTAAATTCGATGATAGGTCCCTTGTGCGCTTCACACTTGGTGCCAAATGAATATTCAAATTGTGTCCCCAAGTGAAAAGCTGTTGACATTGCTGCTTTAAACTCAAGATCGGAACCCACATAGAGTTCTATTTTTGATCCACCTCGGAACTCAAAATCATCACCAAGAGAAGCGCTATAATTATTACCCAAGCCAAATTCAAATTTATCACCAATATTGCCATGAATTGCACGGAAATTACCTTTCGCTATTTCACCTTCATCCTCTTCTGGAGCTGCCGCACCAGTATCACCTTTGCCCCCTTCTGCTCCGGTATCACCTTTGTCGCCCTTATCTCCTTTAGGGCCTTTCAGGTTGGTTGCGTTATACCCCATAACGAGCGCAGCACTGCCTGGGCTTTCTATTCGGATTTGCTGTTGTCCTTGAGTCGCATTCATAATGATTTCATTACCACCATCATCACTAATAATACGTTTTTCACGATTGGCCGGTAAACTTTGTGGCGGCATATTATCGCCGTTATAAACACGACCAGTGATAATTGGTTTGTCGGGATCACCTTCCAGAAAACTGACAATAACCTCGTTACCCACATGAGGCATACTCATTTCACCCCATTGTTTACCCGCCCAGTTTTGTGAAACACGTACCCAACATGAACTGGTTTCGTCATTTGCCCCATGGCGATCCCAATGAAAATTAATTTTAACTCGACCATATTTATCGGTATATATTTTTTCACCACTCGGACCCGTAACCACCGCGGTCTGAGGTCCATGAATCATGGGGTTGGGTTTATTCAAAGCGCGGTAATAAGGCAAGTTAGCGGGTATCGCAGAGAAACTGTTGGAAAAACTAAACTTATCTGCATTATTAGTAGTAAAATAACTTGGTTCTTTGGCATCGAAATTTAATCGAGTGATAACATATTCTTTGCCTTTTTCATGCGCAAAATCGTGTTGGTTTATGATGAATCTTCCACCGCTCAGGAAACTACGATAATTACTTTCTGCTTGCACAGTATCAAAGCGCTCTTCATCCTCCATCATATGTATGTCAGTTAATAGCTGGCCATCTGCACGTATTCCATAGCCACCAGGATAGTTAAAACGTTTTATCTGCTCAGCAGCGGCAGTATCCAGGACTGTTTGTGACGTTGTGTTCAGATCTGTAGTAGGGGTTTCAAAATTGAAATCTGTTTGTGACCACTCGTTAGTCACAGATTCATACTGGTGATCCCAAGTTGTGATATGAGCATCGTTATAACTTCCATTGGTTTGAATAACAGAGTGCTGTTTGCAGTCAAGATAAGCAGTGGCCAGATCAGCAATGATTAAAGTATGTTCGTTTTCTTTGTGAGTAAAAAAAAAGAATAACCCGTGATGCTCTGCCAATCGTGAAAGAAAACTCATGTTAGATTCGCGATATTGAACGCAATAGTCGAGCTTTGGATATTGTTTAGTGCAGTTTATCTGGTATTTGGCTATTGAAATTCCAATCAATAGCTCTTCAATAACTTCCACCACCGTTTTGTTTTGAAAAATTCGGCAGTCCCTATTTTGATCGTGAAACCATAACCACGGTACTATCTCGGCACGATATGTTCGATATCCACTCGCTTTCAATGGGCCTAATGAAAAGCGGTTAATGTAGCCATTATAAAAACGTTTACTCTTGCTGACGTCATCTTGTTTAATCCAGATATCGACAGGCTTGCCAATGACTTCCTTCGCCGCAATATCCATACGTTGCGAAGCCAGTTCTACCTTCAGACTAAACAACTCGGATATCGCTTCTTCCCCTGCAATAGATAGTAGAAGAAGTACATCTTTACCAAGCTGGGTTTCAATTCCCATTGAACGAGTTTCTTGCGACCAACTATTCATTGTTCTCTCACAAATTCTTTTGTTAAAGCATTAGGTGAAAATTTTCTACAAGTATTCTTAGGAAGCTTTATATATTTATAACTCACATTACTAACCAGGTCTAGGTGATTTTGTTTTAATTTCGATACTGTAAATATGGAAAAATCTTGAAACTGATCGAGTTGCTATTTTTAGAAATTTTTGGAAGTGTGAAGCAGTGTTTTAACTATTGCCAGGAAGAATAAATAACAAGAATAATTGTATTTAATGAACAACTAAATATGAGCACATCTTGATCATTCGTTTATTAGTCGATATTTTGTAACAGTTGTCGATCAATCAGAGCCTAATAGTATTTAAACTGTGATAATTTGAAGCTACTGTGAGGTAGCTCATATCAATTTACTATTAATTGAGCTACGCTTTAATCGATGATAAAACAATCACGATATTTTTTGCTCTTAAAATAACAAAGGATTGCTATCATGTTTCCTACGGAAGAATTGGTTTTATACATTCTCTCTGAGATATTAAAGAATGCTCAGTCTGAAATTGCGAAAGACATACGCACTAAAAATAGCGAAACGCTCGGTTTTTATGAAGCAGCAATAAAATGGAAATCGATGGTTGGTAATCGTCGGCCATGGGATCACAAAGCTTATATTCAGCGAACTTATGGAACCTGGTCTATTGATCGATTAACAAGGACTCAATATAACTACGATATCTGGTCAAACCTGCACTACGGTTATGTAGGTAAGTCAGTAGGCTTTTCTGAATGGACATTAAAGTCTGGTGCAGGTTATGGAAAAAACATGGATTGATTATTACCGCGAACAATATTCTATCAGCCGTTAGGATTAACCGTTACCGCTTGCAAACAAAATGAAACAGAAGAATCTCACTATGCTCCACTTTATTTCAACGTTATTTGTAACGTCGTTTATTTTGTTAACCGCTTGCATCACTCCACCTGACGACAATGAACTCAATAACAATTTTTCAAAACACCACTCTGCACTCTCCCCTATTGCAACACTTCTTTCCCATTCTGAGAACGGAAGCATAATCGATTTACGTGATAATGAAGTTCGCATCTCTCCAGATGAACTTAAAAATTCAGTGACAGATTCAATGATCCGCTCATTACGAAACGCAAATATCGCTTTTGCTACTCATGACAGTATATTTAATGGAATTCTTTTTGAAACTGAGGGTAGTGGTACCGGTGTTTCCGGCGCTTCCACTGGTTATATTTATCAATTGGATAATGGTTATGGAAAAAATATTGATATAGTAGAAAATATTCAGCAGGCTATTGCATCTAAAAAATCGCAACTCAACACACATGAGTCTTTAAATATTAGATTAGTTAAAAAGATAGATGACCGCTGGGGAATTTATCTGGAAACTTTTTGAGAAGAACTTGAAGAACTTTAGGCGGACATCTTTAAAATAAAAACTCCGCCTACTAATAAGAACACGTTCTTTTAATACAATTACTTTCTAAAGCACTTTAGTACAGCGTTCGTCTAATCCAGACTGAGGCTCCTTAATACGTCCAATTTGCAAAATTGACTTGCTCATTATGTCACGCAAGATAAACATATATGGACGGGCATCAACAGATGCAAGAAATTCTTCAGATGTGTCACAAAATTTAATCAAATCATTTTCATAAACATTTGGTAAAAACTCAGCTGCTCCATCGATAGTACGGGAACTTGCCGGAGCGACGAGGGACGCCATACTATAAGACACCAATTTCACGCCATCAGCGTTAATTGAAAATTCATCTAAGGTATATTGAGGACGAGGCATGAGAGGCCTTATTTGAGATGCGTTCCTATAATATTCTGAGTTTTGATAAGAGTCATCACTATTATTTTGTGAAAGATTTAACTCAGGTAAATTTACTGTTACCTGCTTCTTAGATGCAGTGTTATCAAATTGAGATACTGCATCAAGCAATTGCTCTTCTACAGAATCGAACTTGCCGTTGCCTGGCATCATGATGAGTAAATCAACATTTGATTCAGCAAAAGGAATTTCTACCGCTTTATACTCTTCGTTTTCTAATGATTGGTATTCCCCTGTGATAATAACCATGGGGGTATTAGGCCAATAGTCTTGGCCATTGCTGAACGTTCCTGAAAAAGTTTCAGTTGTGATTAATGTGTTATTTTTAATAGCAGAAGCAAACATGAATCGTGTTCTGTTGTTAATTAATTGATCCAGAACATCTGATCCCGCTTCTCCATTCGTCCATTGATTCACATCAAGCGAAAGTTTACTGGCGTCATGCAAAATGTCTTGAACTGAAAATGTATTATTAAGAAAAGAGAGCGTATCCAGATAATCTTCAACAACTTCATAATCGGATTCTATCCAGGTTTTGTTCTCAACTAGGCGAGATAAAGTTTTAACCGGATGAAGAGCCAGATTTTTTAGCTCTATACTTGTTCCGTCAGTTGTTAGAAAATCGAGCGCTTCGTTGCTGGTGCTGCCTAACTGAACCATTGCGCGCACAAAACTATTCGTGATTGGTGAGATAACAGTATTTGAAGCCTGTTCTTTTTGATACATTTTAATAGCCAGCGGATTATAAATATCGTTTACAAACTGTTTTATTATATTTTCATCCGGCATTATGGTTATGAATAGATTTTTTGGCTCATATTCACTGGTATTAACATGAGGTTTTAAGCCACTATTTTCTTTGGGCAATGTTGGCCAAATATCATCTTCATATTCTGCAAACTCACTATTACAAACATCACGATATTCCGCTGTCCCTTCAAGCTGTGTAATCCGCCCCATTTGCAGCACGCTATCTGTTGCCAAATCTTTAATCACAAAAATAAAGGGTGACGCTTGTCGATTGCCTATGTTCTCCTGAGCGATATCACATCGAGAAAACGCATTAACACTGACATATGAAGTTCCGATTGTCGAAAAACCAGCTCCACCAGAAATACCTGCATAAATTTCTGAGTAGCCGCCAGTAAATAAATATTCTGGTTCATCATCAATTGCATCCAGTGATGTCAGTGCAGCACTTTCAATTTTTAAACCGGCAGTTGTCAAGTTTAAGAAAGAATCACTGCCTAATAGATTTCTTTTCAAATAACCTGCGTCATTAACATTTGAATAGTCAGACGCAATTTCCTCAACCACATAAGGCCAAGTTGATTCAACCTGAACTGGTGTAGAAAGCGTTGCCGCAGAAGCATCTGATTCAGAAGTTGACTCTTCCTGTTCTAATACATAACGTCCCGAAGGTATTAAATCAGCGGTCTCACTTTTTGTTTGCACACTAAAATGAGGAAGAACAAACTCCATTACGATTTCTTTATATGATTGTTCAATGTCCGCTAATGCACTAAAAACATCTGATTCAACTCGATTGAAACTTGCTTGATCAACTGGCATTATTACGGTGATCGAAGTAGCCTGATCAGCGAGTGGAATAATGACCGACCGAAAATCATCTGTATCGTGACGACGAAAAGTCCCCTGCCATTTAACCATTGGCATTTTCAAGCGGTCACCACCTGCCCCCCAAAAACCATCAAATTCTGATATTTGTGAAGTATCGTCCGACCAAGTGGTGTCAATCAACAAACTGGACGTAAACATAAGTCGAGTTCTTGTAGAAAGTGAGTTGAGCGCATTCCTCAATATACTATTATCATACAAAAATGTATCGGATATTCCGGATTCCAGTTTTGAACGAAGCAATTCATCTATCGGTCTTGGACTAATAAGATCAATATATTCCAAATCAATCTTAGCTTCCCCTTCTTCTGGTTGTTCTCTTATCCATTTTAATAAACCTATGTAATCGACAAAACTAATATCTGCAAAATAGATGTTCATTAATGAAGTGAGATAATTCTCGCTAAACGAATAATCAACTTGCCCCCACACTTGATTATTAAAAGATGATTTTCCCTCGTCAGCCGAGCTACCAATGTGTCGAAACCAGGTTGATAAGGGCCAGTCGTTTTCCGCTTCCCATTCTAAATCTTCTTGAATTTCTATTCTGGACTTACCAGCAGCAGAATGCTCTAGAAAACTAGCCATGGCAAATGTTGTAGAGGGTGAAACTAAAAAGTTTTTTGAGTCAAATATCTTTCCAATTTTCGAATATTCTTTTTTTGCAAGTGTATTGATCGCTAGATTCAATAGCTCATAATGAGTGGCATCGTAATCGGCAATTTCGGGAGCAGTTGCCTCTACTTCGGATGAGTCTTCCAGTTTGGTATTCTCATCAGAGCCGGATGAAGAGGTGTTTTGTTGTGCTATCTCGTTATCATCTTTATCTTCATTAGTCTCTATTGGAACCAAAACAGAATCAGAGCTTGTATCACTAGTTAATATTACACCAGAATTTTTTTGGCCCGTATCTAAATATTGGCCATCATCAGTATTCGAGATTATTTCCTGTTCAACATTCTGAACAGTAGGTTCGTTGTTTTTTTCACCATTATCGTTTTTCGCTTCTTCTTCGGGAACAGTATCTAACGGCTGTAATTCTTCCCCTAAGTCATTACAAGCATTCAAAGTCACAATAAGCAGCAAACATGAAAATATTAAACGATATTTATACATCCCACACCCTAAATTTTAATTATTCTTTATTGAGCTAGAATATCACAACACTCGTTTTTTAATCACCTTCTTATTATTAAAAATAAGTCTAAGTATCAACGGATCAGATAATCTACTTAAACAAAAAGGCTAACTTCATAGCCACTAAATTTACGAATATTCAATACACCAGTATCGAATAGCAAATATTGCCCTTTTATCCCTTTTAAAACACCCGTTACTTCCTCTGTTTTGTCAAAATTCCAGGCTTTAATTTTTTCAGGGTATTCCAGTACCGGATAGGTAATTTCTACCTGCTCAGCATTGTCGATTAAGGTAAGATTTTCACCACCAAATTGCTGAGCTAACGCGTTGATATCACTGCGACAGTTATTAAAAATTTGATCTCGAATGCCTTTAAGATCAAGCTCTTCAGTCTCGTTCTTCAACATCTTTCGCCAGTTTGTTTTATCATTAACCTGAGATTTAATGGCTACTTCCATCAACCCAACATGATAACGAGTATCAACTTTTGCGATTGGCAATGCTTGAATCGCCCCTTGATCAATCCAGCGTGTTGGGATTTGTGTTTCTCGTGTTATTCCAACTTTTACACCCGAGGAGTTAGATAGGTACACGTAGTGAGGTTGCATGCAATGGCTCATTGCCCATTCAGGTTCACGACAAGTGCCTTTGTCAAAATGACAGGTTTCCGGTTTGACGATACACATGTCGCAGGATGCTAATTTTGTCATACAGGGATAGCAATGGCCCTGACTGTAACTTTTTTTAGTTTTACGGCCACAATGTACGCAGTTTATCGTTCCCGTATAATTCAAAGTGATTTCACGACCGATAAATTCGTTCATGGCGACTTTTTCATCACCAATGGGTAGTTCGTATGCAACCGTGTCGGTTAAGCGTGTGTGCATCTTTGAAATATTACCGGATATCATTATTTGACCTATATTATCTGATTAAAAAAGCTGGTTATGTTATCACAAAGAAATTTATGTTTTACCGGTACAGGGTGAACACTATATAATCTTGTCCCTCCTGAATTTGTAGAATTGAACAATGTCAGAACAACCGTTATTAACACAATTTCTCACCGATGCAGATACACAAATGCGTGTTTTCGATATGGGTCGGCGAGTGACTAAAATTCCGCTTAGTGAATTTCAGCAGTTTGAAAAAGGTGAATTGCCTTATTGTTACCCCTTTCAACAAACTGCCTGGGTTGCCTTACTCTTTTGGCATAAGAAAGATAAAACTAAACATAACATCTGGTTTTTACGAATGCCATTAGATGAAACTGGGCATATCCAAATATCTACCCGTGATGATTTTATGCACTTGTTAATTTCGCGTTTGAGCGAGCAAGTGAGCAATGCGCAATCTGATAACAAAAATTTAACGCATGCATTAAAAGACAATCCTTATGTTTTTAAACCTACCCAGGAAAAAATGGCTATATTTCATGCCAAAGCGCTTAAGACGTTACAACAAGAACCTTCACAATTTTTTCAGGGAGTATTGGATTATTTACAACAAGCTAATTTAGAGCAGTGGGATACTTTAGGGATTCAAGGAATTGCTGATGTTTGCATACGATGCGACGAAAAAGGGATCGAAGAATTACTGGTAAAGTCTTTAGCAAAGCTGCCTGATCAACCCTTTGCTGCTTTTTGTCAATACCTCGAGAACGAAAACTGCAGTGCTTCTATTGCAGAAGTTATTTACAAACGATTTCAGAAGGAATCAGATAAACCAGCAACAGCACTTAACTGTATACGAGCTATTGCAAACACTCAGGCCAGCGGAATATTACAGAAATTGGTCAAAGAGGCTTTAAATAACGATTCCGTTGCTACTGATCCACAAGTGTTAATCGCAATATCCGCAAAAGCTTGGCATTGCCTTGAAGATGATTCTACAAGAAATTTATTTCTCAACAGATTGGCAACGAATAATGCCGGGCAAGATTATTTTAATGCGGTCGTTATCGATTTAATGTTTATCCCTGGCATGCGAGCTCGAATTTTAGCTGATTTTAGAAACCCTGATCGCTCTGAAGTGTTATCGAATGCAGTGGGAGCATTTTTTCAATCTATTTCTGAGCAATCCTAATAACTCAAGTTTCGGAGTTCAAATTTTCTTAAATAGCTGCAATAAACACGGTGTATGTACAATATGAAAGCATCGGCAGCATCCATGCTGAAGTCGAGCTTACACGGAAGTACTCACAGCGTCTTTCATATTGTACATACACCGTGGTTGTTGCCTCCAATATAGATTTGAACTCCGAAACTTGAGTAATAATTAATTTATTCACGATTTATTAAAGAGTAAAACATGGAAGATAAAATTATTGAACTTGAAACAAAAATTGCGTTTCAAGAAAGTACTATTCAGGATTTAAATCATATTGTGGTGAGCCTTCAATCCGAGATGGTGCTTGTGAACAAGCGACTACAGATGCTTCATGACCAAATGAGGCAGTTGCAGCCATCTAATGTTGCTCATGCTTCCGAAGAGACTCCGCCGCCACATTATTAACAATCAAAAACGGGGCTGATATAGCCCCGTTTTTGATGTGCGCGTTTTTAATTAACTTCTAACAACTCAACATCAAAAATCAACGTCGCATTGGGAGGTATTACGCCACCAGCACCACTTGCGCCATATCCTAAATCAGAAGGTATAGTCAGTTTACGTTTTTCTCCGATCTTCATACCATTGACACCTTCATCCCAGCCTTGAATCACCATACCAGCACCGAGTGAAAATGAAAACGGGCTATTGCGATCAACACTGGAATCAAATTTAGTCCCATCTTCTAACCAGCCAGTATAATGGACAGCAACACTCTTACCAGAAGTCGCTTCTGCTCCCTCGCCTTCTTGTAAAACTTCGTATTTCAAACCAGAATCTGTTTCAACCATTTTCTTTCCTCTATTACTTTAAAAAAACAGGCTTCATGCAACACTCTTTTTTAACCTGCCTGCAGTACTTCAATATCAAATATCAACGCCGCATTGGGAGGAATCGAAGAACCCGCACCTTTAGCGCCATATCCTAAATGCGGCGGAATAATCAGAGTACGTTTACCACCGGCTCGCATTTCCAATAAGCCTTGCTCCCAGCCTTGAATCACATCTTTGTTCCCAAGCGAAAACACAAATGGGCGATTTCTATCATAAGAGCTATCAAACTTTTTACCTTTTTTATCCGACGCGTTTTCATCGTATAACCAGCCGGTGTAATGTACTGCAATCCGCATGCTATTTCTGGTTTTAGTCCCTTCACCCAGAACATGATCTATCCTCTGTAACTCTTTGACACTTGGGTGCTCTGCTTTCGGTTCTGGTTTTTCACCACACCCCCACAGTAATAGTGACAACACAAGCACGGAGAGTATTAATTTAAACTGAGTAATCATATTTCTCGCATCTCTTTACCGAAAATAAGATTCAGATTGTAGCACACGACATTTACATTATTTGATAGATATATTCCTTTCAGTGTCCCGTTTAATCGATCAAGTATCAACCAATTAACTATTGCTACTTTCATAGATCATTTAACTTAGTCAGTAACAATAACTCGTATTAGGCGTCTGATTGTGAAAGCACTCTGCAGAAATCAGGCAAGCAACATGATTAAGATAATTTTGAGTATAGCGCTCTATTTGATTATATCTTCTACAGGTTATACTCAATCACTTTTTGAGAACGATTTCCCCCCCAGTAAATCCGAGTGGCCAAAAACTGACTTTTCGAAGCGAAATATTGATTTCAGTGAAATTATTTCAGGCGGCCCGCCAAAAGATGGTATTCCTGCGATTGATCAAGCAAAATTTGAGTCACTCGAATCGGCATCACAATGGGTTGATGACTCTGAGCCGGTAATTAGTGTCACTATTGCAAACAAAGCAAAAGCCTACCCTTTGCAAATCTTGATGTATCACGAAATTATCAATGACCAAATCGACGATAAATTTATCTCTGTTACTTTTTGTCCGCTGTGTAATACTTCCATCGTTTTTAATAGAAATATCGAAGGAAATATTCTCGATTTTGGAACGACTGGTAGGCTCAGGAAAAGTGATTTAATTATGTACGACAGACAAACAGAATCCTGGTGGCAGCACTTTGATGGCAGCGGAATTATCGGAAATTACACTGGCTATACTTTGGAAGAACTGCCGTCTCAAATCATTTCATTCAAATCTTTTAAAGAAAACTACCCTAACGGTAAAGTGCTTTCTAAAAATACCGGTTTTCAACGCCCCTATGGAAATAATCCCTACCAGGGTTATGATCATATCGATAACAAACCTTTTTTATTACAGGATAAAGCTGACCCTCGATTACCAGCCATGGAGAGAGTCATAAGCGTAAGAAATAATGATAGTCAGAGAGTCTATCCATTCTCAGCATTAAAAAATAGCTTTGTCGTTAATGATGTAATGGGTGATTTGAATTTAGTCATTTTTAAAGCGGAAGATGTTTTGTCTGTCTTGGATAAACGTAACATTCGTTCATCAAGCACGGTACCTGCTTATACAGTATTCTCACCGATAATTGATGGAACAAAATTAGTGTTTGAGTATAAAAAGGGAAACATTATTGATCAAAGCACATCAAGTGTCTGGTCTGTGCTAGGCAAAGCGATGGCTGGCAAATTAAAAGGAAAACAACTCAAACCAGTCAAACACGGAATTCATTTCGCATTTGCCTGGCTTGCGTTCAATCCTGAATCAGAAATTTATGGCAGAAAATAGCTGTTTTACCAAGGAACAATATTACCATCAACATCAATAAACTTGCCGTTATCTTTTGCTGAACAGTTTTCCAAAATATCGAATAGTTGTGTGACACATTGTCGCGTTGTAATTTCTGCGTGGGGTCCACCCATATCGGTTTTCACCCAACCTGGATGTAGCGCTACACAAGTAATTCCTTTCGGCTCAAAATCGAGAGACATGCTCTTAACAACCGCATTCGTGGCCGCTTTACTGGAACGATAAACATAGCTACCACCAGAGCTGTTATCTTTCATACTTCCCATCTTGCTACTCATTGTGGCAATCAATTTTTTCTGACTGCATGCAACATGTTCTACAAAAGCTTCGGCAACTCTTAATGGTGCGATGGTATTTATTTTAAACGTGTTTAACCAGTCTTCGTCATCAAATTCTCCCAGCGAACCATTGCTTTCACCATAAACACCGGCATTATTCATCAAAATATCGATACAATCGTTTCGCAATTCATAAGCTAACGCTTGAATTTGAGCACGATCAGTAACATCGAGAATTTTTACGCTAACCAAGCCGCCAGACATACTCGCCACTTCATTAAGTTTTGTTGATTCATGAGGATTTCGGCAACAGGCAAATACATGCCAGCGCTTGCTTACCGCTATTTTGACCATCTCAAGACCAATGCCGCGATTAGCACCTGTGACTAGTATTTTCATGAGTGTGCGGCCTGCATCTTATCAACTTTAAGGCTGCAAGGATGTTGTTCCTGATCATCAGCGGCCTGCTCTACTTTCATTCCAAGACGTTTGATCAATGCCATATCGTCATTACTTTCAGGATTATCAGTCGTTAACAGTTTGTCGCCATAGAATATTGAGTTTGCACCTGCAAAAAAGCAGAGTGCTTGCATTTCATCAGACATCTCAGTTCGTCCAGCTGATAAACGCACATGAGACTTAGGCATTAATATGCGTGCAACAGCAATAGTTCGGACAAAATCAATACTGTCCAGTTTGTCTTGGCCATACATGGGCGTGCCTTTAACCTGAACCAATAAATTAATCGGTACACTCTCTGGATGTTTTTCAAGATTTGCTAATTGCTGAAGCATAGATGCGCGATCGTTTTCATTTTCACCCATACCAATAATCCCACCACTGCAAACATTGATGCCTGCACTTCGAACATTCGTTAAAGTATTTAGTCGGTCTTGATAAGTGCGTGTTGTAATGACGTTGCCATAAAACTCAGGTGATGTATCCAGATTATGATTGTAATAATCCAATCCGGCTTCTTTCAAACGCTTTGTTTGTGGCTCAGTTAACATACCCAATGTTAAGCAAGTTTCCATATTTAGATCTTTTACCACTTTCACCATCTCTATCACTTTTTCGAGATTTTTATCGGTGGGATTTCGCCATGCAGCACCCATACAAAAACGACTTGCACCGGCTTCTTTTGCCTTTTTAGCATTACTGATCACTTGATCCAGTGGTAACAATTTTTCTTTTTCCAAAGAAGTATCATTTTTTGAGCTTTGTGAGCAGTATCCACAATCCTCTGGGCAGGCACCCGTTTTAATACTCAATAAGGTACTTATTTGCACAGCATTGGGATCAAAATTTTCGCGATGAATGGTTTGTGCTTTAAAAAGCAGATCATTAAACGGCAATTCAAAAAGTGAGTTAATTTCGGTTAACGACCAGTCATTTCTCAATATTGTCATTTCTATCTTTTTTCCACTATTTTCGATTAATTAATAAGTTCATCTACTATTTGCTTAAGCTCTTCAAGCTCACTACGAAGTTCTGCAATTTCTGCTCGCATCTCTTCGATTTCAGATGGATTTGATACAGAGGCTGAAATGTGTGTTGCCATCATTTCACTGGTATTTTCTAAAGTATTTTGTTCGCCGAATAATTGGGTATAACGTATCTCTCTTCTACCGGGTTGCCTTGGTAAAGATTTCACATATTGTTCGTTTTTATCTTCAGACAGTGAGTGTAACGTTTCTTCCACTTCATCCAAAGTCGCAAAGTTATACATGCGATTTGACCGCGATCGGATTTCTCCTGGCGTTTGAGGACCGCGTAAAAACAAAACGGTGAGTACAGCAAGTTCCTTTTTATCAAAATCATATTGCTTGGTCAGAGTATCGCTTAATTTGTGTTCATATTTGACTACACGAGCATGAGGAATTTGCTTTTCTCTTGCAAGATTGACGTCGCTTAAACCATTAATGGCATCCAAAACATCATTATCTGTTAACGATAACACTGGATCTCGGTTTGATTTTTGATTACAAGCGTTAACCAGAGCACTCAACGTCAATGGATAATAGTCTGGCGTTGTTAGCTGTTTCTCGATTAAACAGCCTAATACTCTTATTTGAATCTGGTTTAATTCTGTGCTCATGGTTCAAACCTATTTATAGTAAAACCTTGTAAATTCAATGAAATTCGCGACAAATTATACCCTATTGCAAACAGTTTGATGACATTAACTCTGTCAGCAATCAACATTTTTAAGCTAATAACCTTACGTACCGAGAATTATGAACATGATTTTTGCATAGTTAATGGGCAAACGGATGAATCTGATAACGGATGCTCATGGACATGTACAAAAATATTCCTCTCATTGTTATTTCTCTAATCATGGTCAACCTGATGCCGGGAGTAGTAAACGCCACAAATACGGACAATCATTCGTCAGATCAGGGATCAAAACACGTTGAATCCCACGACACAAAGCATAAACAGGTTGATACAGTTTCTGGGCAACATCATGAAATTCATTGGGGATATACCGGCGCTGGTGGCCCACACGTCTGGGGAGAATTATTAGATGAGTATTCAACATGTAAAACAGGTAAATTTCAGTCACCTGTCGATATCTCATCCGTCACAATTGGCCCTATGCCTAACATTCGGCTAAATTATAAATCATCTACTATCAGAGTTATCAACAACGGTCATACAATAAAAATCGAGTACGATGCCGGAAGCACTATCCAGGTATCCACAAAAACCTATCAACTACTTCAGTTTCACTTCCATAGCCCGAGTGAACATACCATCGGTGGAAAAGCGTATCCAATGGTGGCACATTTAGTTCATCAATCAGCAGATGGTCATTTAGGCGTATTAGGCGTGCTTTTCATTGAAGGAAGAGAGAATGCTTTTTTAAATCAATTCTGGAATAGTCTGCCACAAAATCAGGGGGATAAATTTGTTGATAGAAAAACTAAAATTAACATGAAGAATCTATTACCCAGAAAACTTCAGTATTTTAATTATATAGGTTCGTTAACCACCCCACCTTGCAGCGAAGGTGTGAATTGGATGGTTTTGGCTCACCCCGTCGAAGCATCTCGTCAGCAAATTGATAAGTTTTTAGCATTATTTCCACAAAGTGTTCGCCCGGTTGAGCCGTTAAATGGGAGAGTAGTTATATTGAAGAACTAAAGTTAAATTACTATCAAAGCTGCCACTTTATAGCATATTGGACAAAGCATCAAAATCAAGTTTAGATTATGTCCAATTCAATGATAAAAACTCTTCTGATAATTGTGAAGGCATTCACACATTAAGCACCCATCAGCTTTAGGCGCTATGACTCCTTAAAGAAAGTCCGATAAAAAACAAAACAGCCACACTCCTGTTATGTCGCCCCTAATTACGGTAAGTGCTTATGCAAACGCCTAAAAACACATTGATAAAACTAATTAGCACAGCTATAGCTTGTTATGCCGTTAGTGCATCAGTCAATGCAGGCAGCCCGATTCCGTATGACACTTGGACGGAGTCGGCTGGTATAATTACTGCTGATTGCCCAATAGGTTTTGGTTGCATGGGTGATTCCTCAGATCAGGGAATGATGCAACGCATTCTTTTCGATAGTAATGGCGATCAATACATCCATCAGGTTATTACTCATTTTACTCCAACTCAAGGCAACATGACGTTAGAAGCATTTGTATTCTCATCTAATGGCATTGCTCCATCAGGAATCGCTTCAAAGCAACATATCTATCATAATCAAACGAATAAAAACATGGATTTGATGGTCTATTTAAATACCGGTTGGGCAAATACCGGGGAAAATGTTGTTCAGGTAAATCAATCTAAAAATACAATTGAAAACGGCAATCCTAATATTTATTATGAAGATAGCTTTACCTACTACGAACGACGTGACACTACAACTCAAGAGATTAATGGGACAGCTATAGACATTTCGCAGGGACAGTTAGGATCAACTTATTTTCAATCTGACGGTGGAATTCTAACCAATAACTCTGACCAGTATAGTTTTGTAAATCGTCAAGCCTCTGGAGTATTCAATCCAATCGCTATGACAGCGAGTTTAACAAACTACTGGGCTGGATCACTTCTTGACGCAAATGGTGCAACAGGAGGAGGTACTGTATCCTGGGATCCTGGCGATGCATTACGTATGATCTGGTGGGGGCAATACTGCATAGGTTGTGGTACAAATAGTGCTAACATGTCGCTGCAAGTTCTTGAAAACCTGACAACTAACACAACAATTGCAGGACAGAAATATGGCGTAACCTCTCCTATGTCATGGCCTGAGCCACCATTTGGTACTGCACCTAGCATTATCCAATATTGATTTTTCAAAACAAAGACCAGCTTAAAACTGGTTTTTGTTTTTTACAATTTCCTCACACTACTTTCAAGATAAGGCAACAGCTGCCTTGCTCTCTTTTACTTTCTCATTTGTACCCTGCCCTAAAAATATATGGCGATAAGACACATAATTGAACGCAGAAAATAGCGGTAAAAATACAATAGCGAGCGCTGGCGCGACATTTACAGAGATAACAAAAACAGTTACCCACATCATTAGTACAATGCTCATGACCTTTATATTTTTCATAATTGCGCGGTGAGAGAGAGCTTGTGCTTCTGCATAATTCATATCATGAAAAAGAATCAGCGGCACACAAAAAAATGTTCTAAGGGTAAACATTACCAATAAAATAAAACAAAGAAACACAGCTCCCGTTTTAAATAAATAAAAAATTAAAGTCGAATCTTTTGTCAAAAGGGTAAGAATTTGTTCACTGATTGCATAGACATCTTTTCCAGGGTTTAGCAATACACTGGCAAAGCAATACGAGATACCAATAACAACACCAAACACTGTCATTTTCAAAAACACTTTCTGATTCGGTAAAAATGCATGAATTATTGCACTGGGATTAATGGAATGGGAGTGATCTGAGGAAAATGAAACCATAACCAATTCAGCGAGCGTAAAATAAAAAAGAAATGCAGTAAAAATAAGAAACACCACTAGCAATAGAATAGGTGCCCCTATTGCTGAAGCTGATGCCAGTGCTTGACTACAGAAAAAAAGAGAGACAAAAAACAGTGAAACAGACAGAAAATAAGCCAATACGCGTCTATTTATTAAAAAATAGGCCTGCTTTAGCCAAAGTGAAATATCTTTTGATTCGACCCGTTGAGGTTCCATTGTTTGCATAGTTAGCCCTCCTTAGGACTCATAAATGCACTTTCGATTCGATGTTGACCATTAAACGGTCGATATAACTTCGATCTTTAGTTGCTGTTACTCTCTTTAATGCAGTTTGAATCAGAACGCGAGGTGCAGGGTTGACTGTTATTAACAGACAAAACCTTCAAGCGCACGAAACCAAGAGTAATAATCAAACCCTCAACGTAAATGCGTGCCTGTTAAAAACAAGCTTTATAACTATAGTTGTCGTGGATTTTTAATTCAACCCATGAAAAAAGTCGACAAATAGCGAACAAGACGAACTTGTTCTCCTAGGATTATGATAAGAGGCTTGATAATATGTTAACCAACTAAATAACAAAGTTGGCATTCTTTGCCATTATTCACACTAGGGTCTGTTGACGAAACTCAAACGTCAACAGACTTTAGATCAATCTCAAATTATTATTTTCAACATTACTAAGGGAGCTGTAAATGGCTGACATCAAGTCAAATTGGTCGCTAGTTAATCATCTTGATTGCAATGGAGAAGGGACACTTACTGTATTATCTAGCTCAGAATCGGAACATAATTTCGAAATCACCAACTATACGGCATCTGATACAACTGGAAAAACTCATGCTCCATGGTTTTTAGGTCTGCAAGATGGGCAGGTCATCCTTTTTGATCCAGAAACTAAAGAAATAGTTTTGTCTGACAAAATGCCCAAAGATGCGTTTCCTGCCTATTCCTATCAAGACCCCAATTCAAACCGCATCTGGTTTATGAATGACGGCGATAAGGATAGTGGCAACGATACACTAAATTGTGGTGACAAAGGCTCAACAGTAACTATTATCGACAAAGGTAATGAGAACACTCCTCCGAAACATATTAAAACACTTTGTGTGGGTCGCGGACATCACGTTACAACATTTATAGCACCCTGTGACAGCCATCCTAAGCTTCCTAAAGTTGCCTATGTGAGTAATTTACTGGATGGCAGCATTTGTGTCGTAGGCAATGACCCTTCGGATAATGAAAGCTATTTGAATATCATTCATACTATTAATTTATGTGATAGTGAAAAAGAGAAAGATGGCAATATTGGCATTCCTAATAATGCCTTCCCTCATGGAAAACAGTTATCTCAAACAACAGGAAAAGTATACAGTTTAAACAATGGCTATGGATTAGTGGATGTTATTGACCCAACGACTCATGAGATTGAGAAGAGAATTCCATTTAAAGGCTTTAGTAACCTACTCCTATCCAAATGTGGAAAATTCATTATTGGTAAAGGTGCCGATAGGAAATCGGACGACGAACATGTTCTTGGCCGTCTCGCAGTAATGGATGCAACAACATATGAAATCATTAATTTAGCTGAAATAGCTGATCTCTATCCAAGTACGTATCGGTTTAACCAAACTGGTGAAAAACTCTACGTAACATCCGCAGCAACAGGCAAAGATGTACAGAAAGAGAATTTAAATATAAGTTCGTTATTTGTTTACGATACCAGTAATTTGCCTGAATTGAATCTTGTTAAGTCGTTAGATGTCGGAACATCCGATTGCGGACGAAGACCCATTGCATTTCCAAGTGACGAAAATTCAAAACTGGTTTTTGTACCGAATCCAACAGATGGCACCCTATCAATCCTTGATGGCAATACAGACACTGTTATCAACACCATCAAAATTGCAGATTGCGGCGGCAAGGAGTTTAATTTCTCATTCTGGCAAAGCAGCATTTATGGTGCTTGATTAACCGACTTACGATATAAAATTAACGCTTTACCCACGAGTAATATGCTCGTGGGTTATCTCAGCAATTTATCGCAAACTTAACATTTTCCAGCCATTACTTTGGGCATATTCAGTTAATATTTCATCTGCATCAACTGCAACGGGCGTAGTCACTTTTTTAAGCAACGGCAAATCATTATGGGAGTCGCTGTAAAACCAGCTCCCCTCCAAAGATTCACCCCTCTCTTCTATCCAAGCCGCCAACCTTGTTACCTTACCTTCTTGAAAACAAGGGGTACCAGCTACGTTACCAGTATATCTACCATTAACCATTTCTGGATTTGTCGCAAGTAGATGCTCAACATCGAGCAAGTCCGCTATCGGTTGCGTGACAAAATGGTTAGTTGCTGTGATTATAACAAGTGTATGCCCCATTTCTCGATGTGAATCCAATAAAGTTTTTGCTTTTGGGAGCATAATTTTTTGAATTTTTTCTTGTATGAATGTTTTGCGGAGCTCAAGCAATTCATCAAGATCATTCTCGGCAATGGGTTTAAGGCTGAAACGTAAAAATTCAAAGATATCTAAAGTGCCAGCTTTATATTCCTCATAAAATCTTTGGTTTTCGGCACTGTAAAACTCACCATCCACCACTTTTTTTTCAACCAGAAATTCCCCCCATAAACTATCACTATCACCACCAATAAGTGTGTTATCCAAATCAAAAATTGCTAATGTCAAAAAATAGACCCCTTTTAAGTCAAATTTACTAAGAAACAAAACTAACCCACATATTTCATGAATATCCGGGTTAATATAATCGATAAAATCACACTATAATGTAAGTTGTGAGTGAGTCATATGTGAAACAATGTCAATACAACTCACTCTTGATCTGCTTTAGCAGCCCAAATAGTTAATTTTTGTGATCTCAACCTGCATTTTGACGGTGTTAGGTTAGATTATATTTGATGTTTACTGCCAATATATGAAAAAATGTTGTTAATTTGTTGTGTTATATAGAGTTTATTTGTGATTGATGAAGAGGGATACAGACTAAATGTGGGCATTATCTTGTGTAATCAAGATAATGATTTGCTGTGGGCCAGAAGAATTGGCCAGGATGCATGGCAATTTCCACAAGGAGGCATTCAACAAACTGAAAGCCCATACAATGCTCTTTTAAGAGAGTTAAATGAGGAAATCGGTTTAACAATTGAAGACATTTCTGTTATTGGATCGACCAAAGGATGGTTGAAATACGACCTGCCCAAACACTTAATTAGGCACGGCAGTAAACCTTTATGCATCGGCCAAAAACAGATATGGTATTTATTACGTTTAACAAGTGACGAAAGTAACATCATTCTTGACCAATCCCATAAGCCAGAATTCGAAGAGTGGCGCTGGGTGAATTACTGGTTTCCGTTAAAAGAGGTTGTTTCTTTTAAACATGAAGTCTATGAAACAGCACTGAACGAATTAGCGTCTCTCATTAGTGTTGAGAAATAATACGAATGAGCCATTAAGATTGTTTGAAATTTTTCATTCATGGTAATACCAGTTATTGCTAGATTAGCCACATGGATGTGGCAGAATTAAAGGACCCAAATTGCTTGAAACACTTCGACGAATAGTCCAGGAAGTTAATGCTGCTAAAAATTTAGAGCAAGCACTTAACTTAATTGTAACTCGGGTAAAACAGGTAATGGACACACAAGTCTGTTCTATTTTTTTATCTGATATTCCTGCCAAACAAAATGTATTGATGGCATCAGATGGTTTAGCAACTTCTGATATTAACCAAGTACGTCTCCCGTTCTCTGAAGGACTTGTCGGACAAGTCTACACCCGCGCAGAACCCATTAACCTTGAGAATGCTCAAGCCAGTGAACATTACAAATACGTTCCAGGAACGGGCGAAGAAATTTATTTCGGATTCTTAGGTGTACCAATTGTTCATCATCGTAATGTTCTCGGTGTTATTACTGTACAACAACGGGAACAACGTTCTTTCAAAGAAGATGAACTGACGTTATTAGTCACAATAGCAGCACAACTAGCGGGAGCAATCGCCCACGCAGATGCAGTTGGTGAAATAGATGGATTGCACGGCGATACCCGCGGATCTGACCGCCCCTTTAGAGGGCTATCTGGTGCTTCCGGTGTTTGTATAGGTACTTCCGTTGTTATCTATCCACCAGCAGATTTGGATGCAGTACCTAATCGAAAAACCCATAATATCGAAGGAGAAATGAATGCTTTTTTAGCGGCGGTTGACGCAACAAAAGATGAACTCATAAAGCTTAAAGAAAGAATTGCCCTACTTTCATCAGAAGATCAAGTTTTATTCGATGCTTATTTATTAATGCTCGAAAGCAAAACACTTATTAACAAAACACAAAGTCAAATTGCTCAAGGCTACTGGGCATCAACTGCTCTACGCGACACAGTGGTAGAGCATGCCAATCTTTTTTCGTCAATGGATGATGAATACCTCAGCGAGCGTGCTCATGACATTCGCGACCTGGGTCGTCGCATACTTGTTCACTTGCAATCTGGTACCAGAGGTACTCAAATATATCACGAAAAAACGATTCTTGTGAGCGATGAACTGACAGCTACCGCTTTAATGGAAGTTCCGGAAGGCAAACTCGCAGGCGTAGTTTCGTCAACTGGCTCCAGCTCTTCTCACGTCGCAATACTGGCGCGTGCATTGGGTGTTCCAGCAGTGATGGGCGCAAAAGACCTACCGACAAATAGAATTGACGGGAAAACATTAGTTGTAGATGGTTATCAGGGAAATGTCTACATCGAACCATCTGATCTGATTGTTAATGAATTCAAGAAAATTATTGAAGAAGAAAACGAGCTTACTGAAGATCTCGATAATTTAAAAGACCTGCCTGCCGAAACAAGCGATGGCTTTCGCATTCCCCTCTATGTAAATTCTGGTTTACTCTCTGATTTGACGGCATCTCAAGATAGTGGTGCTGAAGGTATCGGACTATACCGCACTGAATTTCCTTTTATGATACGAGACCGATTTCCCGGCGAAGATGAACAGACTCGAATTTATAAACAGATATTGCAATCATTTTCACCAAACCCAGTCACACTGCGAACGCTGGATATTGGTGGCGATAAAACACTGTCTTACTTCCCTATCAAGGAAGAAAACCCATTTCTTGGATGGCGAGGGATAAGAATTAGCCTCGACCACCCTGACATATTTATTACTCAACTTAAAGCGATGCTTCGAGCTAGCGAAGGTTTAAATAATCTTCATATTCTACTGCCCATGATTACCAGCGTCTCTGAAATAAACGACTCTTTGTCCTTAATTCAAAAAGCACGCAATGAACTTATAGAAAGTGGTTTCGAAAATATTTGCACCCCCAGGGTCGGTGCAATGATAGAAGTACCCGCTGCCGTATATCAAACTGACGTCATCGCTAAACGGGTAGATTTTATCTCAATTGGAACAAACGATCTGGTCCAGTATATTCTTGCTGTTGACAGAAACAATCCTAATGTTGCAGAACTTTACGATTGCCTACATCCCGCTGTGATTAGCGCTGTCAAACATGTTGTTCGGCAAGCGGAGCGCAACAATGTTCCAGTGAGTGTGTGTGGCGAAATGGCTGGTGACCCCGCCGCTGCACTGTTACTTTTGGGGATGGGGCTAGAGACCTTGAGTATGAGTGTTGTTGCTCTACCAAGAATAAAATGGGTTATTCGCAAATTCAGTTATAAAAAAGCCCAGCAGATAGTGGCAAAAATCGAAAACTTCGAAGAAGCCCGTGATATTCGGGCCTATCTCAATGAAGAGCTGGATAAAGCTGGACTCGGTGGCTTGATCAGGCCAGGTAAGCGTTAAATTTTGCAAGCGTTGTATCGTGGTAGATTTGCCCCCTCACCCACTGGTCCACTGCATCTGGGTTCACTGCTAAGCGCGCTTGGCAGCTATCTACAAGCCAAAAGTCAAAAAGGCAAATGGCTAGTAAGAATAGAAGATCTCGACCCACCAAGAGAAGTAAAAGGTGCGGCACTCGACATTCTTAAAACATTAGAAGCCTTTGGACTTTACTGGGATGAAGAAGTCGTCTTTCAAAGTAAACAACACAAACACTATCAGGATGCACTAGAGCAACTCAAAGTAAAAAAACTCATCTACTCCTGTTCTTGCAGCCGTAAACAAATTCAAGAATCTACTCGCTTAGGAAAAATTGGTTTCATCTATCCCGGGTTTTGTCGTCAAAAACCGCTGGTTTCAAAAAATGTTTATGCGCATCGCTTACTAGCCGCTGATTCTGACATTTCCTTTGAAGATTTACTACGAGGAAAAATCTCACAATCACTTTATAGAGACATTGGAGATGTAGTACTCCTACGCGCTGATGGGTATTACGCTTATCATCTCGCAGTTGTTGTTGATGACTACCTACAAAACATAACAGAAATTGTTAGAGGTTGTGATTTAATCGACAGCACTGTAATTCACATTTATTTACAGCAATGTTTAGATTATACAAATCCAAGCTATGCTCATCTCCCAATTATCGTCAACAAAAATAACGAGAAACTCAGCAAGCAAACCGGAGCCCGTGCTATAAACATAAGTCAGATTGAAAATACTTTATACAAACTATTGCAGATGCTCGGTCAAAATCCACCGATAGAATTAAAGGACGCAACGAAAGAAGAAATATTGCTGTGGGGCGAAACAAACTGGACGCTTAATAACTGTCCAAAGAATTCACTAATAGATAATCAGGAAAATATAGCAGATTAAGAATAGCCCTGATTGCGAGATGAGGTACAACCAGGACTACCATTACTTTCAGTGTAAGAGATGTAGAACATTTCTCGTATAATATGACTCACCTTCCCTATCATTTGTTCCACGATACACATTATATTTCTTATTCAAAACCAACTTATGACTACATAATAACCATTTGTTCAAATATTATTATTTTACATCTAAAAATAAGTTTAAGAAATTAAACAGGGCTGTCGATAAACCGGTTGTAGTACATAAACGGAAGTATTTTAAAAAGGGACTTTTCCCAGTATGTTTTATCTAAGCAACTGTGGTAAAAAACTGGCGAAAGCGTGTTTCAGGAAGAAACACGCTTTTTGTCATTTTGCACTGGTTTCCCTTCTCCTGCTGACTTCCATAACTACGATTCAGGCAAAAGAGCAAGCACTTGATGTTGCTTTAGTTTTAGACACATCGGGAAGTATGAAATCAACGGACCCCCAACAACTACGCTCACAAGCGGCAAAATTATTCATTCAACTACTTGATAGAAAAGATCGTGTTTCTCTGGTGAGTTTTAGCAACAGAGCCTATCCAGTCACACGATTTCTCTCACTTGACACACAAAATAATGAAAAACTTCTTTTTCGTGCCATCGACAAATTAACCTCTACAGGTCAATACACAAACCTACACGACGCGCTTCTTCGTGGTTATGAGTTACTCACGCAAAAAAGCGATAAATCCAAAGGTCGTACCATCATTCTCATGTCCGATGGAAAAATGGACTTGGGTAGCGAATCAAGAAATCTCCGCTTATTAGAAAAAACACTAGACGAACTTACTCCAAAATTAGCGGCTGAAAATATTGTAGTCCACACAATTGCATTCACTGAACAATCCTACATTCCTTTATTAAAGCTCGCTGCTGAAGACACTGGTGGAGAATTTATATTACTTAATAATGAACAAAGCACTCACCAGGTTTTTGAAAATCTTTTTGAGCGAACCAAAATACCTGAGATGCTTCCTATTCAAGAAGATAATTTCGTCGTGGATAAAGCGATCCGCGAAATGACTATCGTTGCTTCGAAATTACGACCCAACTCCTTTGTTTCATTAGAGAGCCCTGATGGAACTGAGATTAACTCAGAGAATTATACAAGTACCACAAAATGGTTTAGTGCTAAAAAATATGACTTGATTACCATTAAAAATCCTACGCCGGGTTATTGGCTGGTTAAATACACAGAGGGTGGTAACAAAGTATACCTGCTATCCAATATTAACCTTGTAATTGAGTCCACAAAGAAAACATCAGAACCAGGGACCCCACTTCATATACAAGCGTATCTCACCAAAAACGGAAAAAAAATAACTAACCGTTCTATTTTAAATAATATGCAGTTTTCGATAAAAGTGACCTCTCCTGAAGCAGTTGAAATTGAAAACGTTATGGTCGATGACGGTAGTGAAATCGGAAGTGAGCGACGGGATGGCATTTATGGTATTAGTTACGCATTTGATTTGGAGGGTTCTTACAAAGTAGAAGTATCTGCTATAGGCCAGACTTTTGATCGAATAAAAAACAGTTTTATTCATGTTAAGTCATCATCACCTCAGAAACCATTCGTTAAAATGCGTGATGAAAAAATGGTAAAAACATCAATAGAAAGTGCTGAACCCATTAACAATGTAGATAAGGAATCACATCAAGAAACGCAAAATAATACTCCAATAGTTAAAGACGAAGAGATAGCCAAAGAACACGATAACACTGAAGAAGAAAAAGAAGATACTCATCATAAGAATAAAATCGAGGACGATCATTCTGAAGCCACTGACAGTCATTCAAGTGAGAGTGAAATTCATGTAAATATTTCATCTCTTGATAATGAGTCAGAAGGTGAAAACCCTCCGGAAGAAGAAACCAGCTATCAATTTGCTATTATCACATTCATTATTTTCAACCTATTACTAGCTACGATTGGTGGTGCTTATTATTACTACACAAAACGTAAAAAAGAAAAACCAGCTGAGAGCAATAAAGACAGTGATTCGCAAAATAATGAGGAAAAGATTGAGAGTGAGGAAGAAAAAGATACTACGAATTCAGAATCCGTTCAAACAACTGAAACCAACATAGATGAAAGCAATAACTCTTTATCATCTCTTTCAGAACTGGATTTAGATGATGAGCTTTCATCCATTCTAGAATCCAGTGATGATTCTCGGAATTAACCCGGATCATTCATGAAATATCCGAACTCGGTAAGTCTACAATGATAACGTTGAATTTTTACCTATTTTTAGCCATATGTGAAATCGCCATCATTTTAGTCTTCATTTCGTTGGTTCAATCTAAACTCATATTCAAATATCGTCCGTATTACATGGCAAATACGAAACCCGAATTATTCTTAAGAAAATATATTCAACACTTAATTAAAGTTTCGCGAAGATATGGCAACTCCCTTCAAAAAAATGCGACTGAAGGTGACCCATCAGCCAATAAATATCGTCAAAACATGGCAGCCAGAATAAACTGGCTAGTCCTTGAAAGGGATTTTGCAAGTACCCGTACGTTCAACAATCGCTATTGGCAAGACATAAACTCACGTATAAAAAACATGCTGTCTCGATGGGAAGAAGTAGAGTTTATAAAGGAACCACCTGATCTGAATACAATAAATCTGACTATAGATGAATCCGGTTTAGATGATATCGATTTCGAAGCGAGTGATATTGATCAATTAGCAAAAGATCAAATTTTAGCATTAACGAAAAAAGTTGAGACATTGAAACAGTTTGAATCAATGTTTAAAGAAATGGATATGGCATACAAGACTCTAGAATCGAGCTATGATGAATTGAAAGTCTTGGTGGATTCTCTAAAACTAAGTGAAGATCAAATCACAATACTCAAAGGTATATTA
>Ga0316204_10003822_pt1 | contig 28806 bp, 21 predicted proteins | sample 6monrhotite_MG_2_FD_205661 | JGI IMG/M metagenome (GOLD analysis project Ga0316204, IMG submission 205661) | Microbial mat bacterial communities from mineral coupon in-situ incubated in ocean water Damariscotta River, Maine, United States -... | ecosystem: Environmental > Aquatic > Marine >...
CACAGGGTAATAAATCATAGCTATTGATAAAATTATAGACCATTCCCTCTTTTTTTAATAAACCTACCCCGATTTTATGAAACCATTCACCTTTTTTGGTTTCCTCAAAACCTAATGGAGAGTCTATCCCAAACTCATTATAAAAGCCTCTACCATGTTCATATTGGTTTGCAATATCTGGAAGTTCGGTAGTACCAAATATAATTTCATCAAACTTTACTTCAATAATTTTACCACTCCAATCGAATCGAGTTTCTCGATAATTTTCATCTGGTAAATCAATAATGATTTCAAGGTTTTTGTTTTTTAGGATATGCGGCATAGAGAAAGTTAAAATCCTAGTTTATTATTCGCCAGATGGAATCAATTTTAATGTATTCACAGCGACCGAATCAATTTTACTTCGTGAATAGTAAACAGGAAAATATTGGTCATTGGCCCAAGGTTCAAATAAGTTATCATAAAATGGACTATCTGGATTACCAGATTGACCAGGACCGTTTGTACCTATAGCCGCATCCCAATCGCCAGTATTTACAATCATACGGAAAGAAGCACCACTACTTTGCCTTAAATTACCACCAGTTGAACCTGGCGTATACGAATTACCACCTCTCGGCAATGGTCCTAAATCAAGTTTGCTTTTTATGGAATCATTTGACGCAGCACTCAAAGCATGTTGCATATAGGAGTGTTTATTCTTCTCTTGCCCGTATTGCCATTGATTCATGTCTGAACCAAGATTACTTTCTAAGTCTTCAACAGCTTTATTAAAAGCCTCGGATAAAAATTGATTGCGACCTAAAACAGGGTTTACACCAAACTTTTCATCTGGTTCAACTAGCCAATCAATAATACGCTTCATCTGTATCGAAGGAACAATACCCTTTCCTTTTTCAGGTATAAATCGTTCATCAATCATATCGTCCAACTGATTTTCCCAAGCAACATAAATGGCCGCAGAAACCGAATTCGCTTCCAGTTTAAAATCCCATTCTGTAAATCGCTCTTTTGCCTCAGTTGATTTTCCATCAAAAGGGATATCTTCAAGTAAAGGAACTAATATCTGTGCCGGAATGGATAAATAATCGGTCTGTAAAGCCTTCATGTCTTCCATGGTGAATTTCTTTCTTGATTCCAGTACGTTATCCACTCGTTCACCGCGATAAGGGTCTGACCATGAAAAACCAATGGCATCCCAATGCTTGTAATCTTCAGGAGTCACATTTTGATTAGCCGTTGCAATAAAACCATTCTCGGGATTATAACTATTTGGTTTTTCTATAATAGGCAAATACCCGTCCCATTCATAACGCCCATCGCCCGGTACCGGAACTAGGCCGCTGAAATTTCTTCGAATAGGAGCAATGCCCACAGCTTGCCAACCTATATTTCCATCTTGATCCGCCCAAATCATATTCTCGCCTGGAATATGACTGTAATTACACGCTTCTCTAAACTCTTCCCATGTTTTAGCCTGATCCATTCGAAGCGATGCTAAATAGGGTGACCCACCTGGCTCTAACCATGCACAACGCACGGCATAAGCAACATTATTCTTAGCATCAATATGGGTAACTGGACCATGGCGTGTGTAGTTCAATTGAACAATAGAATCTTTTTGGCCTTTCACTTTTATGATTTCCGTGATTTGCTCCATATCCTTCCATTCTCCCTGAAATTTGTATTGATTCTGGTTTTCAGGATTCAACTCATAAACATATAAATCTTCTCCATCTGTTCTAAAAACTGTTAAACCCCATGAGCCATATTCGTTATGACCGATTGAAATACCTGGTATTTCTGGTTCGCCACCCCCGATTACATTCCAACCCGGAGCAACCAAATGTGCCATATAACGTAAAGATGGCACCGCAATGGTTCTATGCGGGTCGTTTGCCATATAAGTATTTCCATCTTTCATCAGCTTGCCTTTGACTACCCAATTATTACTGCCAATCGCTAAAGAATCATTTTTACCTTCAAAAAGCGATAAAACTGCCGCTTCTTCTTTGGTGTTTTGGTATGCCGGTACTATATCTTCTTTTTTAAACTTTACAGATTTGCGATAGGCGTTGTATAAACCTAAAATATCATCGAAAAGTAAATCGGTATTAATACTTGCATCTAAAGACAAATCTGGTTCTTTAGGATGAAACCAATAGAGTTCTTTAACCTTTTTTTCACCCAACTCAGCTACTGCTCTGCCTATTTGCAATTCAGCTCCAATGTTTCCTAGCAGCCCTTGATGTCTTGAAATAACAACTTCGGGTGTCCATTTTTGAGGTTGTATATTCAGCATCTTAAATTCAATAGGCAGATTTTCTGGTGTTTTTAAAATAGACTCAATATAAGCGTTCACTCCGGCAGTATAGGCCGTAATGATTTCAACACCTTCGTCATGGTAATGATTCATTTCAGTGGTCATATCACCTCTAAACTTGAATAGACGCGTACCAATATCACGATTGAGTTCTCGTTCTCCTAGAATTTCAGCCACGGTACCAGTTGCCTGTCTTCTCCATATTTCAAATTGAAAAAGACGGTCTTCAGCTGCGGCATAGCCTTGGGCAAAAAAAAGGTCGTGTTGGTTTTTGGCGTAAATATGGTTGATACCCCACTCATCGCGGACTAGTTCTACAGGTTCTTGAATACCATGAATATTCAGCTCATTGGTTGAAGTAGTATTTTTTTTACAAGAAATTATTAGTAAAACTATAATTAGGAAAGTAATTTTTTTCATACTGTTTCTTGGTTTAAAGGCTCTCAACGGTCTCGTATATACGGCGTGACCAGCTTTTACTGGGCATAATCATCATATACATTGTTGGTGGTTCGTTCTTATTTTCAATTACTTTGAAATTGCTCTGTATTTAAATAATCATTTAATTCTTTTTGCAATTGTGAATTACGAATTTTAATATTGTCAATTATTTGACTGATATTTGAAATATTGAAATGATAGTGTTTTAGTATTTTTCTGAAATCAGAATTATCTATCAATAAGGCCAAGTTTTGTAAATTAAGTGGCATACTATTTTGAGCGATTAAAATTTCCTGAGTTCGTGCAAATCTTCTAACTTCGATAGCATCAAACTCAGTCAGTAAGTCTCTAATTTGCTTATGTAAGTCCCTTACATTTTCTTGATTTACTTCAAAACTTGAATATTCGATATTATAAAGTCGTTGAATCATTTGCGCTAATCCATTCTCCCGAATTAGACTAAGTTCCCCGCTATTCATACTTCGATTGAAGGCAGAAGTGATAGGAATAAATGTTCTTGAAGAAGTTGAAGAAGCAAATAAGCCTTTCAAACTATCCGAGGGTATATCGTTTTCGATAAAAATCCTTTCAATACTACTCAATGTATTTTCGTACTTTTTGAGAACCTGATTCATATTTTCTTCATCCTCTCTTAAGTTTTCATTTATGGATTGAAGCACTTTAAACTCAGTTTTTAAATTGGCATTTTTTTGATTCCAATTGTTAACTTGTAAAGCCAATAATATACCTATCATGACAAGGAGAATTTCCCCAATTCCATATAGCAAGTATCTCTTAAGATTGCCTTCATCAATCAATTTACGTCTTATTCTCCGAAAGAATTTTATCATCTATTTTCCATTTCATTTTTTGTTCTAATGACCACCAACAATTGTATATGATCATTAATCATATATCTCTTATAAATTTATAAAAACAAAATACTCATTTTCAATATAGTAAGTATTAAAAACACATATTATTCGAATAACTGAGGTTTTTGAGTCAAGTAGTCTTTCTTCCAAATCTTTTGAGTAGTCGGTTGATCGACATTACCCCCAGAAATCACCATTAAAACGCGTTGTTTTGTCTTTTGGGTTTGCAACCAACGTCGAATAGCCTCCATTGGCATTGCGCAAGTAGGTTCTATACGGCATTTTAATAAATGGGTAAGCCATTGGGTCCAATACACCAAGTATTCTTCTTCAATTTCATAAAAACCATCCAATTGTTTTAAGTATTCAAAAGTGATATCGCCCACAGCCATGGTCATTGCCCCATCGGCCAAGGTATCTGGCACCCCAGACAAGCGTTGAATACTTCCTTTTCGTAATGATTCGGCAGCATCATTCGCATTTAAAGGTTCTACCCCAAACATTTTGGCTTTAGGGGCAAGTTCGCGAGTAGCAATTAGTGACCCAGAGGTGAGCCCACCACCCCCGCAAGGGGTAAATACGGCATCAATATTATCCAATTCAGAAAGTGCTTCATAAGCTGCCGTCCCCTGACCACAAATCACCTGTTCATGGTTAAATGGGGGAATCCAAAAGGTGCCTTCTTTTTTTGCCGCTTCGGCAACTTTAGTATCGGTAATATCGCGTGTTTCACTTAATACCACCTCAGCGCCATAAGCCTTGGTCGCCTGAACCTTAACTTTGGAGGAATAGGCCGCCATATAAATAGTTGCAGGAATATTGAACTGTTTTGCCGCATAGGCAACGGCTTGGGCATGATTACCTGAACTATTCGCCACGATATGCTTTGGACGATCTCCATTTTCTAAAAGCCAAGCCAAAGTATTGACGCCTCCCCTAGCCTTAAAAGCGCCTATTTTTTGAAAGTTCTCTGCTTTAAAAAAGATTTCATGACCTAACCATTCATTTAAAAGAGAAGAGGTTAGAATCGGGGTTTTGTTGATATAAGGGTCAATACGCGTTTTGGCATCTTGAATATCTTTTAAGGTCAGATTCATCATATAAAAATAGAGATTCCCACCTTGTCAGAAATGACAAAGTAAAAATTATTTGACAAATAATAGCTCTCGGTATTTGGTCAATGGCCATAATTCGTCAGCCACTAATTGCTCTAAACTATCAACATGTTCACGTATTTCATCAAAATAAGGCTTTACATCATGACAATAAGACTGGGCTTTTTTGGCAATGGTAACGACTTTATTGGATTTGTCGTTAGCTTCTGTCATTAAATCAGCTAACTTTTTAGCCGCAACCATATGCTCTGCCATTTTCTCTAAAATATTCAATTGCGGTTCTGCAAACTTTTTATGAGCTGCACCATAAACCTCTTTCAAACCCGCTATATTTTCAAGCAATATGTTCTGATATTTCAAGGTAGCTGGAAGAATATGATTGTAAACTAACTCACTCAAAATGCTACTTTCTATTTGAATATGAAAAATATAATTGTCCAGTTCCACTTCTTGATGGGCAACCAACTCCTTATCATTCATCACTTTGGTTGCTTCAAAAAGGGCTAGACTCTCTTTAGAAGTCAATACTTGGATAGCCTCTGGAGTGTTCTTATTATTACTTAACTTTCTTTTTCGAGCTTCGGTTTCCCAATCGATACTATATCCATCACCATCGAATCGAATTCGTTTTGAGGTTTTGATATATTCTCTTAAAACATTAAAAACCGCTTCGTCCTTTTTAAGGCTTTTCTTATCGATTAAGACATCTACCTCCTTCTTAAAATCTGTAAGCTGTTTTGCGACAATAGTGTTCAGAATTGTCATCGGCTTAGCGCAATTCATTTTCGCACCTACGCCACGCATTTCAAACTTATTTCCAGTAAAGGCAAAAGGAGAAGTTCGATTTCTATCCGTATTATCAAGCAATATTTCAGGTATCTTACCTACTACGTTAAGTTTTAGTTCTGTTTTTTCTTCAGGAGATAATTTGCCTTTTGATACTCCTTCCAACTCGTCTAACACCTGACCCAATTGCTTACCCACAAAAATTGAAAGAATAGCAGGTGGTGCTTCATTGGCACCTAAACGATGGTCATTACTAGCTGAAGCGATGGAAGAACGCAACAATTCTTCATAAGTATCTACCGCTTTAATGGTATTGATAAAAAAGGTTAAAAACTGAAGATTCTTCATTGGTGTAGAACCAGGACTCAATAAATTCACTCCGGTATCAGTAGCCAAAGACCAGTTATTGTGCTTACCAGAACCATTAATGCCGGCAAAAGGTTTCTCATGAAATAAAACTTTAAATCCGTGTTTGTCTGCAATTTCATCCATCACATCCATTAATAATAGATTATGATCAACAGACAAGTTAGCCTCTTCAAAAACAGGAGCCAATTCAAACTGATTGGGAGCCACTTCATTATGTCTTGTTTTAACAGGAATACCCAACAGCATGCATTGCTTCTCTAGAGAACTCATAAAACTTAGTACCCTACTAGGAATAACACCAAAATAATGATCATCCAATTGCTGTCCCTTCGCAGCCGACTTGCCCACCAAAGTGCGCCCAGTCATTAAAATATCTGGTCTAGATTGTGCTAGGGCCTTATCAATTAAGAAATACTCTTGTTCCCAACCCAATGTAGCATGTACTTTACGAACGTTTTTGTCAAAGTATTGGGCTACACTCGTTGCTGCTTCATCGACTGCATGCAATGCGCGGAGCAAAGGCGCTTTATTATCCAATGCTTCACCAGTATAGGACACAAAAATTGTGGGAATACACAATGTTGTTTTGTAAATGAAAGCAGGTGAAGTAGGATCCCAAGCAGTATAACCCCTAGCCTCGAACGTATTTCGTATTCCACCACTAGGAAAACTAGAAGCATCTGGTTCTTGTTGCACCAATTGTCCACCACCAAATTTTTCAATTCCTCGCCCATCTTCCAATAAATCAAAAAAAGCATCGTGCTTTTCAGCAGTTGCACCTGTTAAAGGTTGAAACCAATGGGTATAGTGTGTTGCACCCATAGAAAGTGCCCAAGCCTTCATTCCCTCCGCTACTTGGTCTGCAATTTTACGATCTATCTTACTACCGGAAAAGATTGCAGACTGTACTTTACTATAAGCTTCATTGGTAAGAAACTGTCGCATTTTATCATTATTGAACACATTTTTTGCAAATAAATCAGACCGCTTCTCTAATTCTTCAATAGTTAAGGGAACTCTTTTGTGACTTTCTGACAATGCTTCAAATCTCATCATGACTTCTACCGATTTAATTTAGTGTGACAAAATTAACAATTTAGCAATATTCACCTCAATAAAATGAATTTTTATTAATCATCCCCACTTAAAATAGGGGTTAACAAATTTTTGATAACTTTTAATGATTTAACCCCCTTAAAATAGAGGTTTTTGGTAAAAAAAATTATTTTTACGCCTTATTAAACTTTTAAGTAAATAAACCACTATTATGAGCAAGGCAAAATTAGAGTACATCTGGTTGGATGGATATTTTCCAACTCAAAACATGAGAAGTAAAACCAAAGTTGTGAATGACTTTAGCGGTAAATTAGAAGATTGCCCAATGTGGTCTTTTGATGGAAGTTCAACAAGACAGGCCATAGGTGGTTCATCTGACTGTTTATTACAACCAGTTGCTATTTTTCCAGATCCTGCCCGTAAAGATGGTTTTTTGGTAATGACAGAGGTTTTGAATGCTGATGGCACACCTCATGTATCTAACGGAAGATCAACCATTGATGATGATGACAATGATTTCTGGTTTGGCTTTGAGCAAGAATACTTCATTATGGATACAGCAACCCAATTACCTTTAGGTTTTCCTATTGGTGGTTACCCTGCTCCACAAGGAATGTATTACTGCTCAGTTGGTGGTAAAAATACCCATGGTAGAGACTTAGTCGAAGAGCATGCTGATTTATGTATTGCAGCGGGTATTAATTTTGAAGGTATCAATCAAGAAGTTGCTTCAGGACAATGGGAATTTCAATTGTTCGCAAAAGGCGCTAAAAAAGCTGGTGATGAAATTTGGGTTGCCCGTTATTTATTAGATCGTTTAACTGAGCAATATGGATTCTACATTGATTACCATCCAAAACCATTAGGAAAAGATATGGACTGGAACGGTTCTGGTATGCACGCCAACTTTTCTAACACGACATTGAGAACTTGCGGCGATCAAGCTACTTATGAAAAAATATGTGAAGCTTTCCGTCCGGTAGTAAAAGAACATATTGAAGTATATGGCGAGTTTAACGATCAGCGTTTGACTGGAGAACATGAAACTCAGTCTATCACCGAATTTAGTTTCGGAATCTCTGATAGAGGCGCTTCAATCCGTATTCCTATCGCTACAGTAGAAAGTGGATGGAAAGGTTGGTTAGAAGACAGAAGACCAGCTTCAAACGGTGACCCATACAAAATCGCAGGAAGAATTATAAAAACAGTTAAGTCTGCTAAAGTATAAGTTAATTTAGTTGTTGATTATTATTAAAAACCGTCTTAGCAATAAGGCGGTTTTTTATTGCTTTATTTCTTTTAATGGCGTATTCATCCAATAGTTATAATTTTGACCTTTACCCAACATATTTTGCTCCTTATTATACAAGGGCATTTTTTTAAGCATAATTTCATTCTTGGATATACTCTCTTTTTGTTCCACAAGTATTTTTTGAGTAAAGAACTCTCGAAATTGGTCTAAGCTTTCTGTTTTTCTCTCATCGAGTACATTTCCTTCTTGGTCAACTAAGCCACTTATTCGAAGAATTATTTTTTCTTTTTCCGCATCGTCAGCGAACAGTTCATTTCTTAATAGCACTTGGCGTTCTGAATTACTTAATTTTAAATTGATTTGATTACTAATAGCGACTATCTTTTTAAATTTTAGCTGCTTACCCTTGTACATCAAATAAATATCCGAAAGTTTCAAATTATCATAATTCGCAGCTGGTTTATTCAATTCGACACCAAGAACCCCACTTACCTTATCTAAGGTCAACTTTTGAATTCTGAATTGAGCAGGTCTTTTTAAAGAAAACTTATTATGGAATGAAATGTAATTTAAAAACATCTTGTTTTCATAATCTCCATATTCCACAATAATTTCATAAAGTAACTGTCTTTCTTTCATAGCCTTTGAAGAATAGCCATTTTGAGTAATCATATATTTACGATACACGGCATAGTCCAACCTTCTTATCGAATAATCGTCTTTATCAATGTAAATAAAACCTTCTACCAGAAATGGAAAAGGTCTTTTTTTAATAGCAATCTTACAAACTGCCTTGTTGTTATAACTTGTCTGTTCCACCTTAGAAAATCTGTGCGACTTTATAAAATCATCGACCAATTTACCCACAAAAGAATATGCGGGAATATTATGGTTTCTAATAGCATCATGAATATGCAGAATGACCAACTCATTACCGCCATAATCACTTATCAAAGATGCATCAGGTATATATTTATCGCGCGTATTGTAATCATAAGGTTTTGCTGCAAAAGAGTCTATTTCAAAATCATAGTTTTTAGAGTATGCATAAATTCCATATTCCGTATTTAGATAATTATCATTTTTAAAACCACCATCAAAAACCTTGATGATTGCTTCATTAAGATTGCTATACTTTTTGTTTTTTATCTGGTAATCTCTATAATAACCAATAAGTTCAAAAGGATTATTTTCATAATTATCAGGGATTCGGTTCAAGGCTTTTTGTATAATTTCTTTTGAGGTTAGCCGCTTTTTAGTAGCGGTAACAATGGTTTCTTGAAGCTGAAACAAGGCGGGTTGTAGCAATATTCTATTGAGACCATTGGTTTCTAAGGCATCAAAAAGAACAGTATAAGTATTATACCCCATACTTGAAATTTCAAGCTCCTCTCCTTTTTCTTGAAATTCAAGAGGGATTCTAAATCCACCATCTTGGTTTGAAATCACACCAAGCGCCTTACCCTTTATTCTTATAGTTGCAAAGACAATAGGCTCTCTTGATTTAGAATCCAAGAGCACGCCCTCAATAAAATCATCATAATCTTGGGCACTAATGGGCCAAGAAGGAAGAATTAAAAAAAATAAAAAAAGGCTTTTTTGATGAAATTTCATCTTACTGTTTATGTCACAGTAAGATAAACAAAAGTGCCATAAACGGCAATCAAAATAAGACCATCACGCCATCCTAATCGAAGTCCTTTAGGAATAAAAACCAAAGGTAGTATCAAGAATGATATACCAAGCATCCAAAAGATATCATTGGTCAACAAGCCCTGATCTATAACATTTATCGGGGTAATTATAGAAGTGATACCCAATACTGCTAGTAGATTAAAGATATTGGAACCTATAAGGTTACCAAGGGAAATCGCTTTTTCTTTTTTGATGACCGCAATAATCGATGCAGCTAGTTCAGGAATACTAGTGCCTACAGATACCACAGTTACACCAATCACACGTTCTGTAACCCCGAAAGAAGTAGCCATGCTCTTTGCGCCTTCAATTAACAGCTCTGAACCTCCCCAAAGTGCAACACCCCCTAATCCTAGAAAAAGTACTGTTTTGTATAAGGGTAATGGAATATCATCTTCTGGCATCTCATCAACTACGGCAGTTTTTTGAAATCGCAATAAATACACTAGAAAAACAAACAGCGCCACAATCATAATGATACCTTCGTATTGTTGCAGCGTACCATCAAAATATATAAAACCAACAAACAATAGTGATGCGGCCATCATCACTGGCCAGTCAGTGGTATAAAAACTTTTACGCACATCTATACTCCCCAAAAGAACAGTAACTGCAAGTACCAAACCTAAATTTGCAATATTAGAACCTACCACATTGCCTAAAGCCAAATCAGGAGAACCATCTAAAGCAGCCTTTATACTAACAATCAACTCAGGGGCTGACGTAGCAAAAGATACCACTGTCATACCTATTACAATTTTCGGAATGCTCAGTTTTAAGGATAACGCAACTGCTGCCTTCAACAACCAATTACCACCAAAAATCAATAATACCAAGCCTAAAATTATAAAGAGTAAATCTTGCAAAATGGTGTGTTTATGGCATAAATATAGGCTAACATTTACACTTAATAAGTATTGAGCTTACAATTAAAAAACTAAATAAATAGTTAAATAACTATAAACATAGTTGTTTAACTATATTTATAATAGTATGTTTGGAACCTAAAATTTATACTGTGCAAAAATTGACCAATAAGGAAGAAGAAATCATGAAGATTTTATGGAGGCTTGAAAAAGCCTTCGTAAAAGAGGTTCTAAAAGAGATAACCGGTGAAAAGCCACATTACAATACTCTTTCAACCATTATCAGAAACCTAGAAGAAAAAAGCTATGTCGGACATGAAGCCTTTGGAAATACGCATCGCTACTTTCCTACAATTACAAAAGAGGCTTACCGTAAAACATTCATTAACTCAACTATTGCTGATTACTATGACAATTCGTACAAAAGCCTTGTATCCTTTTTTGCTAAGGAAGAAAAAATATCTATCCAAGAGTTAAAAGATATTATTCAACTTATTGAAAATAAAAAATGATGGATGCACTTTTCATACACCTAGTAAAATCATCTGGCATATTACTCTTGTTTTTTGTGATATATCATGCCTTTCTTAAAAAAGAAACTTTTTTTATAGGAACTCGCTGGTTTCTTGCTAGTGGACTTTTAATCTCATTGATAATGCCTTTCGTTACCATTAGTAAAACTATATATGTGGAGCATGCTACTGAACTTACCGCAGATTTTGAAACCGTAGCATCAATGCAAACTCCTATTCTAACCAATAAATCTTTTGATTGGATGACGGCACTCTTCATCATATACTTGATAGGCGTTGTTTATTTCAGTATTAGATTATTGGTTCAACTGCGTTCAATTGAAAGTATTAAAAAGAAAAGTCAAATTATAAAAGAAGACAATTTTTACCATGTAAAGACCAATTCAAAAATTTCACCTTTTTCCTTTTTTAGATATATTTTTTATTATCCTTTTCAATTTACACCGAATGAGTTACAAACTATACTAATTCATGAAAAAGAACATGCAAAAGGGCTACACTCCATAGACATTCTTCTAACTGAAATTGTCTGTATTCTTCAGTGGTTTAATCCCGTCATCTGGCTTTATAAAATCATGGTCAAACAGAATTTAGAATTTCTTGCCGATTCAAATACTTGTGAACTTTATCAAGATAAAAAACAATATCAATACTTGATGTTAAAACAATTGGTCGAACATCAAAAAATTACAATTGCAAATCCATTTTTTAATTCATTAATCAAAAAACGAATAATCATGTTAAATCAAAATCAATCAAAACGAATCAATCGAATTAAACTTCTAGCCGTTCTGCCGCTTCTGGTGTTATTCTTATTTAGTTTTAATACTAAGGAGATAATTGTAACTAAAGAATCGAAAAAGGTTAGCACAGTGAATGAGTCCATTACAAATCCCTTAAAAAACCCAATTAAAGTTGAAGAGCAACAAGGTTTGGCTACGCAAAAAGAGGAAGGTACTATAGCTGCCAAAAAAGAGTCAAATCGAAAAGAATCTAAACAATCATTAGCATATAGTGAAAACCAAGCCCTTAGAATAATCGAACTTATTATCACCAAAAGCACGACCGATGATGAGTTGAGCAAAATGAAGAAAGACCTTGCAGAAAAGGACATTGATTTCTCTTACACTGTTGTTCATAATTCCGAAAAGGAAATCATAGATATTAATTTAAGTCTCCGTGGTACAAGCTCTGATGGGGAAAAGTTCAGTGGAAACTATAATTCTAATTCTGAGGAACCCATCAAGGATATCTTCATCATTTATGACGATAAAGCCAATATGGTCTCTTTCAGTAAAGCTGAGCACAAAAGTATGCACGTTTTTAGCGGATTGGATGAAATTGGAAATCATGATGACATCATTATAAAAAGTGGCAATGGAAGTAAAAGTGTTTGGGTAAGCAAAGACACTGACAATATGGAAACCATTGAAATCATAACAGAAGATGGTGTCAAAAAAGTTGTTATTGATGGCGAGGAAGTTGATGTGGACGAAATTCATCAAAACCATTTTTCGTTTTCAACTGATGATGAAGGTCATGATGTTCGCGTAAAAGTCATTTCAAAAGATGGAAAAAAGAAACTTAAAAAACATAAGGTTAAAAAGTACAAAAAGGGTGGTGAAAATGTGTTTATTCTAAAAGATTCAAATGAAGATGGCGAACACGAAGACACCATGATATTTTTAGGCTCTGATGAATCGGATAATGGAAGCAAGAAAGTTGAAATCAAAACCATGGGCAAAGACCCCCTTTATATAATCGATGGTAAAGAAGTCTCTAAAAAGGAGTTCAAAAAACTCTCACCAGATGATATTGTTACCATCAATGTCTATAAAGGCAAAAAAGCATCTGAAAAGTATGGTAAAAAAGCAAAAGATGGCGTTGTAGAAGTTATCACAAAAGACAATGAATAATGAAAAACACCAGCAAGTTTTTAAATTCTAACCATCCTCCTTCGGGGATGGTTTTTTGTTCTCAATTGAAACGAAAATGCAGAAAACCTACTTTTTTGAGATAAAAACCTCCTTGGTTTTTAAAAACAACCCAAAAACACTCCTATAATTCTTACATTTTATAACTCTTTATGACTATTCGAATTACATAATCATTGTTACATTAAGCAAGTCGCATCAAAATTGATTGTAATAGCATTCAAAAACTTTCAATTTTATATTCAATTACAATAATTCTATATCAATTATTTGGAAACATGACGATTGTCATGATATATTGGAGTATCAATTAAAAAACGAAGTAATAATCAATCAAAAAATCATATGGTAGCCTTAGTGAAATTTATAGTAACAGTAGTCTTTAGTTTAATAACTATTATGTTATAGTTTAAAAAATTCATCAATCAAAAAATGGGCTCATCACCCAACAATCAATCAAAATTTCATCTAATCAAAAACAACATTTAAGAAAAGGCCAGATTTTTATCTGGCCCTTATTTTTTTGTACTTTCCCCAAAAATTAAAGAATGCAATCTTTTTTTAAACTTTTGGCTAAAGTCAATAAGGCAATTCTTCCTTCATACACGAAAAAACGTCTTGATTTAGCCAAAGCTTCTAAATTTCAGTTGGCACTGATTGGCTGGCGGTATTTTGTTACCACAAAAGCTTTAAGCTAATAGCTCAATAAAGACTTAATATCATAGCCTTTTAGTTTAGCCGTACCATCTAAAAAGGTCAATTCAACTAAAAAATTACACTGTACTACTGAACCCCCTAAGTTCTCAACCAATTTACATACAGCACTTGCCGTTCCTCCGGTTGCCAATACGTCATCATGCACAAGCACTCGCTCTCCCGCCAGAATAGCATCGGTATGTATCTCAAGGGTGTCAGAACCATATTCTAAATCATAAGACTCTGAAATCGTTTTATAAGGTAGTTTACCAACCTTTCTAATTGGCACAAAACCAGCATTCAACTTAGCTGCCAACATTGGGGCAAAAATAAAACCACGACTATCTACACCAACGACCTTATCAATCTTTTTACCACCTACCAAATCAAATAGAGCATTACATGCTGCCTTAAGCACTTCAGGACTTTGTAAAAGCGGGGTAATATCTTTAAAAACTACCCCAACCTCGGGGAAGTCTTGAATATCGCGAACAAATGATTTAAAATCCATTAATATTGATTAAGTGGTTTTGTAGTAAAGTTAAAAAGAAATATATTTGCACCCCATTAAAAAGGCCTCGTAGCATAACTGAATAGTGCACTTGATTACGGCTCAAGAGGTTGCAGGTTTGAATCCTGCCGAGGTCACAAAAAAAGCCCATCATTTTCATGATGAGCTTTTTTTATTTTAAATAACACTTTAGACTAAAGGAGTACCTTTTAAGCGTTTTTCAATTTTCTTTTTCTTCTCTGTAAGACGTTTCATTACATCCATTAGATTAGAATCTTTGGTTTCTTTATAAATTTCGTTAATATCTAGAATAAGTTTTTTTGCCTCTCTGGAAGCCGCAACTCTATCACTTGTTGACATATGACTCAATGTTCTGTTTACAAACTCGTCCGCATGTGCTAATAATTCTTCCGTCATTTTTATTTAAAATTAAATACTGTGTTACAATTAAAAGATAATAATCTATCTTTTGATTCTATAAGCCTATTGAAATTTCATATTTATGAAATTTTTAACTTCATACCTTGAAAATAAAACCTCTCAAAAAATAGATATATTTTGCCAATATAAAGAATTAACTTTAACTCATTTCCAAATTTGGACATAATAATGTAAATTGTTTAAAAAAATTGATGAAGGGTATTATTTCTATGGCATTTGTTGTTTTTGTTTTCCTTTGTTCTTGTTCTTCAGATGATGGCGGAGGAAGTACCGAATTACAAGGTGAAGAGTTTATTGGAACTTGGGAATTAACCGCCATAAACGTAAGCTCTGCAATTGATGCCAATAACGATGGTAATACCTCAACAAATCTATTGGATGAAGTGAACTGCCTTCAAGAAACCCTTATGATAGACCGAACTCTCATGTGGACTTCTAACGCTGTTAATGTGCAATTAATCACTTCGATAACTGGTAATCTTTATAATGTTTCTTGTACCGATTCTCAAGCCACAAGTGGTAATTGGGGTGATGACAATGGTCAATTGGTCTTAGTAGGTGACACAACTAGACGGTTTTCATTTAATGGCACACTTTTAACAGAGACCATTGGCAATGATTTACCTGGAATTCAAAGTTTTGTCTACGAAAAACAATAAAGTACTGGCAAAGCCAACCAGAGAATTTTTATATTTATTGTATACTATCCGATTTTAAAGAACTGGATATTGGTTTTTGAAAAAGAGAATCTGACTCTTCTGATTCATTTTTAAGCTTCAACTCCGTTTCCAACTTCTCTATTCTTTCTTCAAAATCTTGTTGGCTCACATAGTTATTACTATCAAATAAGGCCTTGAATACACTAAAAAGTGTGAATAAAAAACTAAGCGCAACCGCGCCAATCAAACCGTAAAGTAAGGTTCGTTCTCGTTTGTATGATGTTTTTTCAGTTCTACCTAAATTCTCTTTTTCTTCCATAGAGAGTTTTCTGGTATTAGAGAGTTGTTCCAAAAAAGTATCCCATTTTTCTTCTTCTTGAAGAAAAAGTTGTTTAAACCCTCCCGTTTCAATAAAATCTTCGGTTAGTGCAGTGGAAGAAATCATAAAAATCTTAGCACCATTACCACTCATAACATCAATGAGATTAGGGTCATACTCTAAAACTTCTCGTAAGACCCTTTCAACAAAACTTAAGCTATAATTAGGTCTTAGAAATTCATCATATAACAATTGTACTTCAAAATAATCATCTCTATCAGAGGCGTATTGTAAAAATTTATCTTTCAATTCCGCCTTAAAAAACTCACTCATTATTGATTATACAATTGTAAAAGGTTGTATTGCTAAATTTTGTTAAAACAAATTTAATTGAATTCGGAAACTGATGATTAGTTCAGCATAGATAAATGTGAATATTTCTTTTAACTGTCGGGATAAACAGAAATTCATAAAAAATATTTCGCTTTTTTGAGCATTAGAACTTTAGTTGTTCATTCTTATCCCATAACCCCCAATAAGCTCCTACATCTCCTTCTGCCCCAACTTTCCATGATTCATCAAATGATGAGAAGTAAAAAATATCAACATGCTCTTTAGTTGACCATACTTGATTATTTATGAAATATTTCATCGCATTCTCGGCATTTGATACCGCTCCTTTCAAACTGCTACCTCGACTAGGCCATCCTGTTTCAGTTATAATAACCTTTTTACCTCTTGCAGCATCGATAGCCTGACCAAACATTTGTTGCATATGACTTAATGAATACTCTATTGGGCACCCTTCCCAGTAAGGATAGCAATTCGCAAGTACCACATCACAAGCAGCAACGATATCTGGATGTACCGAAAACTCATAGTAAGCATCGACATAACCTACTTCAACATCAGGAATTGCATCTTTTACACGTTTTATATAACCTAATAGTTGCTCTTTAGTCAAATCATTTCTATATAAAACCTCATTACCAACAGCCGCAATATCAACACATCCTTCCTTTGCTAAATCAATAAGTGCTTTGATTTCGGTTTCATTCATATCCAAATCATCGCCAAGCCAAGCTCCAACCATGGTTTTTAAACCATTAGCTTTGGCCACTCGTGGAATATTCTCATTGCCTTCGATACATGAAAAAGATCTCACCCATTTTGTATATGGTTTTAAAATTTTTATTCTTCGCTCTACCTGATCGACAGTGATAATATCTCCGGGGTTTTGACCATCTTCATACATACTAAAGCAAATACCATGCATACCATTTTGAAGCGTTTCTAACCACAACTCTTTTAACTCCTCTTCTGAAACTTTACTAAAATCTACACCTGCATGTCCTTTAAAATTATGCTTGGCATTCGAAAAATGGTGACCTTCTCTATACGACATTATCTTTTTTCTTTATTTAAACTACTTTTTACAACTCTCCTCTGCGTTCAATCAGTTCTTCTTTAATTTCTTTTGCCCTCTTTTCATCTAAGCTATATTTCCACATAACCCAAATAGCTAATGCTGCTGTTATTGAAGGCACCAAGATATCTGCTATCCTAAGATTATTCATAGTTTCAAGGCTTTGTTCCGTCACGTTAGGATCAAAGCCTACAATACTTAAAATAACTCCACCCAAAACCAGAGCAATAGATTGACCTATTTTAACCATCAACCAATAAATCGCACCAAAAGTTCCTTCTTTTCTTGGCATTCCGTTTTCTAGTTCATCTAAATCACAAACATCTGCAGTCATAGACATCATCAATGTGAATAGTCCGCCCATACCAAAAGCAATTAAAGGAAGTGGTACAAATATGAGCCAGGGAATTTCACTACCTGGTTCAATTGAAAACCAAGACATTCCAATATTATCTAGTACCGGATTTAATGACTCAAAAAGCGAGCCTATTCCTGAACTTAAACTTTTACCTAATCCTGTTTGATTAAATTCACTATTTAATTCTTTATCAAAGCCCCACCATTTTAAAATATAACCTATAATGGACAAAGTTGTAGATATAATGAACGCCTTACGTTTCCCCCATTTATTTGCCATTTTTGAAATAATTGGTATCACTAAAAAGGCAGTTATTATGGCATTCATAGTATTAAACCATGCAGGCCAAGTTCCTGCTAATTCATAACTACCGCTATACATGTAAAATACGATAATGAAAACTCCAAATGCTGCCACCAATTGAAAACCATTAAAAACTAAAAAAGTAGCACCGCACAACTTCATAAATGGTTTATTTTTTGAAACTTGAACAATACCTCTAAGAAGTTCTTTCAAATTAGATGAAAGGGTTTTAAAATTAATTTCTACACGATTTTCCATATTTGCAGAATCAATACCCCTACAAAATATTGCCGGTAAGACTCCAAAAACAATGCACATTGCACCAACAATAAGTGCCATAGTTCTAACACCTTCGGTTTGAGTATTAAACGTTTCTGTATCTGGAATTATAACATAAAGCCAAGGAACAATAATCCATGCAACTTGACCCATTGTATTAGAAAAAGCCATAAGACGTGTACGTTCATTATAATCTGAAGTCATTTCATAACCAAGACCTACTAATGGTGTTGCGAACATGGTGTTGCCTATTAAGAATAATAATTGAAGAACCATTACATGCCAGATGATATATGATTGCGAGGCATTATCGTCAATTTGCCACATTAAAAAGAATAGAATACCGCTTATGATGGCACCAATAAAAATATAAGGTCTTCTGCGCCCCCATCTAGATTTGGTGTTATCAGAAATAAAACCCATTATTGGGTCTGTAATCGAATCAAATATTCTAGGCAACCCACCTAGCAGTCCTGCCCATAAAGGATCAACACCCCAAGCAGTCAGCAAAAAGAATTGAATAAATACACCAAGTGTACCCGGTAAAATATTCAATATAAAATGTCCTGCCCCAAAGGCGGCTTTTTGCCCCGCAGGGACTTTATCTTTTGAAGGTGTTGTTACTTGACTCATAGTTGTTAATTTAGTTGGTGATATTTCACTTTACAAGTGTTATGCTTTTACTTAACTATAATAGTTTGAATTGCTTGACCATCAATTGCTACGTATGCAGATTTATTACCCAAGGTTATATTAAAATTCTTCTTGTTTTTCCGTTCATTAAAAACCACTAAAGCAATAGAACCATCAAGGTTTTCACAAGCTGTAACTAATAGCTGATCATCATTTACAGTCAGCCCTATTCTTTTTGAACCGGGTCGAATAAATTTACTAAAATGAGCCATAGTGTAATAAAGAGGGGTAAAATACACTACGTCGGTATCTGGATTGACAATCACCGGAGCAATACACCAGTTTTTGAACCAATTCGGACCTCCTTTAGTATCCAATACCATATTCCAATCCACCCAACCGTCAACCCAGTTGTTCAAGCAGCCAATAATATCCCTTGCATAGCGATTAACGGGCGCATATTTTGGATGTAAGTGCTTGTCTTGTTCAGGAGCCCAATCCCACCCCCAATCCGTGGCTTCTTTCTTCCAGTACCAAGAATCATCTTTCCAAACAGGCACTTGCGCATCGATACAAGCTTCTGATTGAATTAAAAGTTTATCTGGCACCTTTTGATGAGCATATTGCAATTCTTCCGGAAACACCTCAAATGTACTTGCATACCAGTGGATGGCGGTACCATCAAAATATTTTGAGGTCTCTTCATTCTCATATTGAGAATCTACCCATTCCTTTAAATGCTCTCTATTTTGATCATATCCTAAAATTTTCAAATCTCCCTTTCCATCTGCCTCAAGCTTTGGACCCAAATGATTCTGAACAAAATTGGTCATTTCATTAGGCGTATAATGCATGCTTTCCCAATTATTACCATTACCCAAAGGCTCATTCTCAACAGTAAAACCCCAAATATCAATTCCCTCTTCTTTATATGCGTCCACATATTTTGAGAAAAACAATGCCCAAGTATCATAATATTCAGGAAGTAACTTACCCCCAACCCAATTGTTATTATCTTTCATCCAAGGAGCCGCTGTCCATGGCGAACCAAAAATTTTAAACCCATCTTCTGAGGCAGCCATGGCATCCTTTATAAAAGGAATTAAATCATCTTTATCCTCTTCAATGGTGAAGTGTTCCAGCGTTTTATCCCCAGCAACGGGAGAATAGGAATAATTACTAACAGAAAAATCACATGAGTTCATGTGCGTTCTTGTTAGCGAATAATGTGCACCATCCTTACTGAAATAAGCATCAATAATTTTTTTGCGGTTTTCCTTACCTAACTTATTTAATAGATAAGCGGAGGACTCTGTAAAAGCTCCTCCAAATCCTGTAATGGTTTGAAACTTTTGCTCTGGTTTTAATGCTATGGTAATTAAATTATCAGCCTTGGGAAACTTCGTGAGCTTTGTTAGTTTATTTCCATTAACAGAAGTTTCATATACATCAATCTGTAAATTAGTATTCGCCTGTTCATTCGTATTCTTACAACTCATAGCGACTAATAAAAGACAGATTATATTGATTTTCAAAAACTTCATTGAATCCTATTTTAATGGGATTGTTTTACCGTTGCTGACGTTGGAGCCACTAAAACATCTTTCATCATAGCATCTTTATCCCCATTATAAGATTTCTTAATAGGGTTACCATTTCTTGTTAATCCTTTGAAAGTACCTTTATCTACCTCATCCCAAAGTGTATATTTTGCTTTACCGTCAACTGTAAAAAGCCCAAAATGTTTTTCGGAATTTCCTGGATTGTCACCGCCTTTCCATGGTTCATCAAATCCTTCAAAGTAAAAACAAGACATACCTGCTTGGTTTGTCCAATCTCTAATATGCTCGTAATACAGAGCCTCTTTATATTCATCACATGCTTTTGAGCCCCCAGGTCCATATTGGCCTGACGAAAAACTTGCCCATCCTGTTTCACCAATATGTATTGGTTTGTCAACACCAAGACTTTCCATATACTTATTCACATTATCATATTGCATCATGGCATAATCCTTTGACCTTAGCATAGAAATTTCAATTTTTTCGATGTCGGTTTTTCCTTCTAAACCTTTTTGGTCTAACCAAAATTCGGGTTGGTAATGCGTATCATGCATCGGATAGGTATGCATAGAAATAAAATCTACAGCTTTAATCAATTGATTTAAATCATCAATATGATATTCTTCACCACCGCCTCCCCAAGACGCAAAATTATCTGAGCTAGTAACCCATAAATCTTTAGGTAATTTCCCTGTCTTCTTTAAGTCTTGAAGATGGTTTACCCATTTTAAAATAATCCAAGGCTCAACATAATAACTGGCAGCCCATTTCACCATTGCTTCGTTACCAACTGCAATTACTTTTACGATATCTGGATATTTGTTTGCTAATGCTACAGCCCTTGCAATCTCAGCATCATTTTCTTCATTTTCTACGTTGTGGTCAGGTGGCCCATCCCCAGAATCAAATGAATTTTTGCAATCGACCCATGCGCCTAACATCACGTACATTTCAAAATTTGGGTCTTCTTTTTTCATGTCACTGATAACCTTAACGAGGTTAGCTGCCTGTGGTTTAAGTAGCTTGTAAGTACGTAACATTCTAATCCCCATTGCATGTAAGATTTTCATATCTTCCTTAAGCTCTTCCATTGTTGGCTCTATACTATGATCTGCATGCCTATAACCACCATAAGACATTGCTTGATATTCAGGGTTACCTAAAATATCTTTAGCTGAAACCTCTCTCTTTGAAACTTCTTCTTTCACTTCTTTCTCTTTAACCTCATTACAAGAAATTATTAAACCGACTAAAAAAATCAGTGAATAGATTCTTGTAACTGAAAAATAATTTTTCATGTTCTTTTCTTTTGGATATTATCTTATCGCTAAAGGAGGGATAAGTGCCTCCAACAATAAATCTTCTCTTTGACCATTAAACGTCTTTTTTATCGTAATTCCGTCTCTAGTTAACCCTTCAAATCTGCCTTCATCCACCAAATTCCAAATCGCGTATTTTGCCTCGCCTTTAAGGTTAATTAAGCCGAAATGGTTTTCAGAACCCATTGGATTCCCTGCATCTTTCCATTGTTCATCGAACGCTTCAAAATAAAAACATGAAACCTGAACTTCTTTGCTCCATTCTCTAATGAGTCTATAGTATTTTCCTGACTTATACTCATCAGCAGCTTTAGATCCATCAGCCCCATAAGGCCCATTAGACCTTGTTGCCCAACCTGTTTCTCCTATATGAACAGGCTTTTCTACTCCTAAACTTTTGATAAAGTCTGAAACACCTTTGTATTGATCTGTGGCAAATTCAATGGCGCGTTCCATGCCTGACTCAATTTTTTCTTTGTTTGAAAAATTCGTCTCCGTCTCAGGCACCAACCAAAAATCTGGATTATAGTGAGAGTTGTGCATAGGATAGGTATGCATAGAGATATAATCAACTGCCTTAACTAACTCTATTAAATCTTTAGTTCGATATATAGGGTCACCACCACCCCATGAAGAGAAATCATCTGAACTTGTAATCCACAAATCTTTTGGAAGTTTGCCCGTCTTTTTTAAATCTTGTAAATAATTAACATATTTAAGAATTACGTTCGGCCGAACAAAATAATTGGCTGCCCAATGCACCATAGCTTCATTACCAACAGCTAAAATCTTAACAATCTCTGGATACTTTATAGCCAATTCTACCGCTCGCTCAATCTCGCCTGCATTTTGCTCACTTTCAACTTCATGATTAGGCTCATGCCCTGTCCAAGCGTTTTCGCAATCAATCCAAGCACCAAGCATTACATACATTTCAAAAGAAGGATTCTCTTTATTGAGTTCCCTGATTGCAATCAATAAATTTGATGCTTGCTCCAACTGCACATTATACGTTCTCAAAATCTTAATGCCCATGGCGTTTAAGATTTTCATATCCTCCTTAAGCTGCAGAATTGTAGGTTGAATATCGCGAGACTTCTCTCTATATCCACCATAAGAAATTGCTAAATAATCAGGATTACCTAGAATATCTTTTGCAGTCTTGTTTCTATCTACAATCATTGATTTTTAAACTCTTACTTTTTATTAGTGTATAATAACAAATTGTCACTTGATTTTTAAGAATTCTAATTTCTTTATTATCTGACAATGTTGTCTAGCTCAACTTCGATGCGATTAATTTTATTTGTTCGCTGAAAGAGTAAGCTTGATGTTTCTAAATCTAATTCAAGGCTTTTAAAGACTTTTTCAGTTTTATCATTAAACACTACTTTAATTTCTTTACAATCTGATATTTTATAGATAATCGGCACTTGACAATAGGTATACGCTAATGCATTTTTTGGTATATCTATTTGCACGTTTTCACCACCTATATTTACGCAGTTAAAGGTTGAAGGCTCCTCAATAAATTCTGTCTTTTTCAATAAACCGGGACTGAATTGCAACTTGCCTTCTTTGACAAAAACACCTAGTTCCCCAAACCTACTTAGAATATCTTCTTTTACTTGGCCTGTCATTCCAGGTTGTTGTGCCCCTTTTCCGGCTGGTGTATGGGAATAGGGATCTGTTGAAAAAGCACCATATAATTCAGGTGATTTATGAACCCCAATACCTTCGTTGATTTCGTAATAGTGTTCTAATAGCCTCCCAATAATTTCTTCACTTTCTTCTTGCTCTATGGCACGTAAACAAGTCTCTTGTACTGCTAAAAGTAACTTAGAAACCATATGCCAATAAATAGACCCCAATCCTTCATAACCAAAGAAAGTACCCGACCGACCTGTAAACGACTTATGATCAAAAATTTCTTCAAATATTGCAAGTAGTAAATCGGTGTCTTTTTTGATTAATTCTCCATATTCACTTTCTGGCAAATCATTAAGTGCTTTCTTTAAACTTTCAGCATTGTTAAAGGAGCCATTAAAATGAAAATTGCCTTGAACATCTTTTTCTACAATCTTTGAATTTGCATCTTTTAAAAGCTTTTGCACCAGTTCAGACTTCTCTAACTGTTCTGATGGAATATTATTTTTATCAATAAACTTAGCTAATTCCTTATTAGGATAAAGTAAATAACTATACTGATCAGGTCTAAATAAGGCACTATCTTTCAAACCATCCAATAATTCTAAGGAGGCCTTGTTAGAAACAAAACCAGAACTTAATGCTGCTACCTGACCTTCTAACATCTCAGATAAATATGAAATTGAAACTTCCGTGTCGGTATCAACAGTCATTAAATTGTAAGCATGATAGAGATTATCGGAACGTTTATTTGCTTCAATACTGTGGTCTAAATACTTTAAGGTGACATCAATAAATTGCTGTACATCAGCTTTTGTAAGCGATTTTGTATCTTTTTCAAAACCATTTTGATAAATAGTTTCTCTGTAGTCACTTCCGGCTAAACCTAAACCATCCATTACTTTCTTTCTATCAGCATTAGATACTTGACCAGAAAGAATAGGTGAATTAGTATTCAAGGTTAGTCGGACCTCATTAAAAAATGCCACAAGTTCTTCAGAGATATCATAATCCACCTCTGGCATATCTTCAACAATATTTTGAAAAAAGGTCAAAAACCTTCTTAAGTAATTAAGGGTTACCATGGAAACTCCATTACCCACTAATGCATTATTGGCATCATTCCATTCAGGTCTTTGGGTATTCATCCAAATCCCTCCTTCAGGAATAAAATTAGAAACTTTAGCCAATACAGTTGCCAATAATTTCTCAAGCAGATTCACTTTATATATGCGCCCTGCTTTATCTTTCAATAAGGCTGCATCAGCTCCTAATTCTAATCGTTCTGCATGGATTTGAGCATCAATACCCTCATCAAAAAGAATGGTATCTTTTGGATTATCTAAAATCGCTTGATAGTCCTTGATCTTATAAGGCACATTGGCGTAAACAAACATTTTTTCATTAAAATATTTGGTCAAATTACCTGGATAATGATTCTCGCTGAACTCAAGGAATTTTAATAAGTATATGATTTGATGATCCCCCCAATAACCAATATAAGACCATGGATCGTCGGGCTCAATTGTTTCCCAATCAAATCCATCTTTGGTAACACGATACGGGTTATATCCATCAAAAGTAGAGGCGTTCAAAAATTTATGAATCATACTATCAATAAACTCGGGATACGAATGTGCTAAAGCCTCCCAGTTTTGAAAAATATCACGCCAATTTCCTTCGTAGTCTAAAATCTTTTCCCCATCATCCGTAGTGGTATTAATTGAAAACCTGTTCCAAGGTCTACTTGGGTCTCCATGCCTCCTACTGAATTTTAAGGGCAAGTATTCTAAACATAGTCTGCTGAAATCTTTATCATCACTTTGCGAAGCAAGCTGCTTTAGCTCTTTATGAATAAAAATCTTAGGCAAACTATTCAGATGTGACTTGTTCTGGGCAAATACGTTCTTATTGGCCTTGGATATATAGGTGAAAAAATCACTTTTTTCAATTGTATAGTTGTCATCAAAAATTCCTCCTCGCATGATATTAAACAATACATTAGAGTAGTGTCTTGTATTCATGCGCTGATCAGATGTCAGCTGTTTACCATCTGAGGCATTGGTAAGCTTAAGAAGATTTCTGGTTCCTAGATCAACATCTTCAAAAACCGCCTCCCATAGATTAGTATTGGATGTAATCTCTTCTGAGAGACTAATAACTTTTGCTGAGCTTTTATTCACATCGGCCATCAATGCCCATTGTTTTTCTTCTTGGTGTTCAAGCTGTAGCTTGCTTACCGAGAAATATGCTCCTTTCTCTGCTTTTATATCAAACTCTTGTTCTACAGAATCTCCATTTCTGAAATGATCTAATTGTTTTGAAGATAGAAGTTTTATAGAATCATCAAGACCCAACGACCATACTACATTCGCTTTCAATGCTTCACTAGGCTCCGCTTTATCAACAATAATTGCACTAAGGGCAAAAATCCCTAATCCTGATTCTTCTATTAATTCACTGCGTTTGTATGCATCAACAAGATTGCTACTTGCTTGTTGAGTACTCGCGCCAACCCCATAGGGCATAATATTCTGAATACCATCTAAAATCATGATATCAAGTGAATCACCTGAATGATTAACAAGCTTACTTTTTCTAACAAAACCAAACTTGTTACTGGAGCTCCATTGATATTGAAATGTCAAACCAAGGTCATGATTTACCTCTTCAAAAATAACTTTGTTGCCAAACTCACTTTTGTATAGATTTCTTGTGAAATTAAAAACACCTGTGTATCTATTTGAAAAAGGTTCCCAGATACTTTTTCCTTTTGTTTTGGAAACCACTTGGAAAATTGATTTACTCCCAGTCAGGTCATAAGATTCTGTTATCTTATCATCCGTATAGTAGGGAAATAGAGCATTATCACTGTCCTTTCTTCCAGCACTTAATCCGCCATTACTAGAAATGAACATCCAATGATTTGAATCACTTACAATGCTCATAAAAAAGGGTCTTAAAGAATCACTGTCCCCTATTTTATAGTATCCTTCCTTCTCGATTTGGATATAATCCATCAAACTATATTTTTTTATGTTATGGTATCTTTCTTTTAGTTATTAGTCTCTGACTAACATTTCTTCTACTTCTTCTAAGGACTTTCCTTTGGTTTCAATCACATATTTATAAACAAATATGATGGCTAAGAACGAAAGAATCGCGTAAATCGCGAATGTCATTGTCGGACCTAGATTTGATAATTCCCATGGAAAAACCTGTGTTACTGAAAAGCTTATTAATGAATTGAAAAAACCTACCACCGAAATGGCAATTCCCTTAATTTTAGTAGGGAATATTTCGGAAATTAATGTCCACATTACTGGCCCGAGTGAAATTGCAAAAGATGCAACATATAGCAAAATAGCAATGAGTACCAGTGTTGCATTGATCTGAATGAAATTCGTAATTTCATTACGTTTGAAATCTAAAAGTTTATCGACATCTAAATTAGCCTCAACAGCATTAAAAAGCGCTGCCTGACTATCAAAAGATTGCCCGTTCAATTCCGAAAGCGCAGTTTTAATCTCAACATTGCTGACCTTATTAAGTGTTTCTTCGTTAAAGTCATAAGTAGCATTATTGAAAGCAAATGCTGCCATCAACAAAGCAACGGTCATAAAACTTGAACCAATTAGCAATAATGGCTTTCGCCCTAATCGATCAATCAACCAAATAGCCACAAGGGTAAAGGCAAGATTGGTCAACCCTACAACAATAGCTTGTAAAAAAGAGGAATCGGTGCTACCACCAGCCTGTTCAAAAATAGTAGGGGCATAATAGAATACCGCGTTAATGCCTGTTATCTGTTGAAAAAAGGCAATGCCTAAAGCAATCACCATGATTACTGAATACTTTTTTTGAAAAATATCAGATAATTTGCCTTTTGATTCCTTTTTATTGACACCTTTTTGAATTTCAGCTATGGTCATCTCAGCATATTGCTCTCCGCCAATCTTCATCAAAATCTTCTGCGCCAATTCAACCTTGTTCAACCGTTGAATCAACCATCTTGGACTTCTTGGCACTGTAAAAAGGGCTAAAAAATAAATAATGGCCGGAATAGCTTCAACGCCTAACATCCATCTCCAGCTTTCCCCTTCTATATTTACTAAAAAGTAATTTGAAAAATAGGCGACAGAAATACCAATAACAATATTTAGCTGGTTAAAAGAAACCAAACTTCCCCTCAATTTAGCCGGAGCAATCTCGGCAATATATATTGGCGCAATTAGAATTGCGCCACCAATACCAATACCTCCGATGATTCTAGCAATAATGAACTCGTTGTAGCTCGTAGCAAGAGCAGACCATGAGGCAGAAATTGCAAATAATGCTGCCACCATAATCAATACTTTCTTTCTGCCAAATTTATCAGCTAAAGGTCCAGCGACTAAATTACCAGCCATTGCACCAAAAACCACACAGCCTACCGAAAAACCAAGCATGGCATCAGTCATTTCAAAATATACTGTAATGCCTTTAATAGCTCCCGAAATCACAGCACTATCAAAACCCAATAAAAATCCACCAAGTGCAACAATTAAGCTGATTAAAATGGTATATGACTTATTCATTTTAATTGATGGGTCGGTTGGTTGCATTCTTTAGTTTTTAGATTAGAACTATGAATAATTTTCTAAAATACTACTTTTAAAAGCAAATATTTAGAGAAAAAGGCTGGCAAAAAAAGATTTATTCTGCCAGCCCTCTCAATTTAATAAAATTCTATTACTCTAGAATTATATCATCAATATAATAAGTACCATCAGCAGTTATTGCAGGGTCACCTTGAGCATTGTCTGGTTTAATCACCAATTGATTGTATGCTGTTGGTCCGCCTGGTAAACCAGTAAATGTAACTTCAACTTCTGTCCATTCATTCGCATTAGGAATCGTTACAAAAACAGGTGCCGGGTTTCCAGTTACTGGATCGGTCTGCGGATTCAAAGCCAATTCAAATCTAAATACCACATTGGCCTTAGTTGAATATATTTTAAACTTAAACGTATCAGTTGTTGTTAAATCAAAATTACTAGGAAATGTATTTTGAACCCCAGCAAAGAAATCAGAACCTGCTGGCTTATTTACCTGCAATACAAAATCTGAAGTGTTGATTCCTGTTTTGAAAGGATTCGCCACAAGATCAGAAGTTAGACCAGCTCCAAAGTTTTGAGATGCCAAAAATGTTTCACAACCCTCAAAATCTAATGGTAAAGCTGTTGCGGCAACCAAGGTATCGGTGCAACCACCACCTGTTCCTCCACCAGAGCCTTCGTTGTCACATAACCTGATGTTATCGAACTGAATGGTCCAATCTGCACTACCGTCTCCGGCGGTGCCATTATCCATAATTAAAGTTATGCCGGTGACTTCACCTGCATTACCAGCAAAATCATAAGATATGG
>Ga0316204_10003823_pt1 | contig 28805 bp, 24 predicted proteins | sample 6monrhotite_MG_2_FD_205661 | JGI IMG/M metagenome (GOLD analysis project Ga0316204, IMG submission 205661) | Microbial mat bacterial communities from mineral coupon in-situ incubated in ocean water Damariscotta River, Maine, United States -... | ecosystem: Environmental > Aquatic > Marine >...
TTTAAAAATGCAGGCGGTGAACCAGACGGTATACTTATCGATGTCTGGCGTTTGTGGGCCAGGAAGTCGGGTATCCCAATTCGTTTTGTCGGCGCTTACAGCCAGGAAACCCAGACAATGGTAAGTGAGGGGACGGCAGACATTAATGCCGGGCTTTTTCCCAATCAGCGACGCGCTGAATTTCTGGATTTTTCCAAGCCCATTCTAAGCAGTCCTTATCACCTGTATTTCAATAACCAGGTTAACAATCTGTTGACTATTGATGATATGTCGCGTTTCCGCGTTGGGGTTACGCAGGGCAGTTTTCACGAAGACTATTTGCGCGAGCATTTTCCCAATGTTGAGAGAGTATTGTTCAAAGGTTACCGCAATTTGTTCGAGGCTGCGGAACGCGGTGATATTTCTACCTTTGTGACTCAACCTCTTTATCTGTCGCGCTATCTGACAGATGCGGGTATACCCAATCACTATCGTTATCTTGATCCACCACTCTACACCCGCGCTTATCAGGCAGGGGTGAAAGTGGGACACACTGAGTTGCTGGAAACGATTAATTATTACATGGAGCAAATTACTTTCGACGAACGGCGCGCGATAACCAGTAGATGGCTGGGCCTGAGATGGGCGAGTAACGAGGCGTCTTCTTTGCAGTTATCGGCAAGCGAAAAACAATGGCTGACTGATCATCCTGTTATACGTTTGGGAGTAGATCCTTCCTGGCCACCTTTCGAGTTTATCGACAAACAAGGTCGTTATCGCGGCATTGGCGCTGATATTATTACGCTGTTAAATGGTTTGCTGGATACCTCCATGGCACCTGTTTCCAAACTGAGTTGGCAAGCGGTGATGGATAAAGCCCGCAAACGTGAAATTGATGTTTTACCTGCGGCTGGAATGACGAAGGAACGCCAGGAATTTCTCAATTTTACCAAGCCCTATTTTGTTTATCCTTATGTGATTTTTGTCCGTGAGGATACCCACCTTGTCACCAGTCTTGCGGACCTGGAAGGTAAACAGGTAGCGGTAGAGCAGTCCTATGCAACGGAGGATTTGTTGCGGCGCAAATACCCGAAACTTGTGTTACGTACTTATGCCGATACTTCAGAGGCGCTGTACGCCTTAGGTCGAGGGGAGGTGAGCGCTTATGTGGGCAATCTAAGCGCGGCGTCCTGGGTGATGGATAAGCTGGGTATGACCGGCATCAAGGTTGCAGCACCGACACCTTACAATTTTGAGCAAAGCATCGCTGTACGTAAGGACTGGCCGGAACTGGTCACGATACTCAACAAGGCAATCGGGCAGATTACGCCACAGCAGCTACAAACAATCAAAGACCGTTGGTTTGCGGTACGTTTTGAACATACCCAGGCTGTGGATTTCCGAACATTGTGGCAAGCGGTATTGATCACTATTGTGCTTGCTTTACTGATTCTGGGGCTTGTTCTCTGGTGGAATCGCTGGCTACAGCGTGAAATCAAACGTCGTCATGAAATAGAAACCGCTTTGCGCAACAGTGACGAGCGTTATGAACAAGCCATTGCTGCGGTGCAGGAAAGCGTCTGGGAGTGGAATATGGAAACGGGTGTACGTTATTTCAGCCCGCGTTTATTTCATGACCTAGGTTATGACGATGAGGAAATACCTCGCACAGATCAAGAGTGGGTTGAAATAATTCATCCCCAAGACCGCGAAGAGCGAGAGCGCGCGCTGACTGACTACGAAGCCGACTCTGAGCGCTGGGGAGCAACTTTAATACTGGATTACCGGGTACGCCGACAGGATGGCGAATACGCGATTATTCGCGCCGAGGGTCGCGCAGTCAGCCGGGATGCTTCGGGAAATGCGCTTCGGCGGGTAGGCACTCTACGTGATATCACTGTTCTGAAGACGGCGGAAAATCAGTTACAGGAAAGTGAAGCACAGTTGAAAACAATTCTGAACACCATCCCTTTAACTGTGGTAGTCGCATCTTTGGATGGCGTGATTTTGATGGCCAACCCGCACGCAGAACGTGAAATTGAAAACAAATCCCGTTCTATAGTAGGACGTAACATGGCAGAGTTTTATGCCGATTTGTCGGACCGGGATGCGGTAATGAAAGAGTTATCAGAACACGGTCAGATACGAAACAAAATGCTTTCTTTTCGAACGGACTCCGGCCGGATTGTGGAAGGTTTGTTGTCCGCTATACTGATAAAGATGGGTGAACAAACGGCATCTCTGGGTATCCTGGTGAACCTCACCGAGCGTCTGCAAATGGAGCGGGCACTGGCCACCGCGCGTGATCAGGCCGAACAGGCCAATCGTGCCAAGTCAGAATTCCTCGCCAACATGAGCCATGAATTGCGTACGCCACTGAATGCCATCATTGGTTTCACCGGCATTATCAAAGACGGTATTGTGGGAACCATCAACGAAGAGCAGGCCAAGCAACTGGGCATGGTTTATCGTTCCGCCCAACATCTGCTGGAACTCATTAATGATATTCTTGACTTGTCCAAGGTGGAGGCCGGCAGAGTAGAAGTCTCTACCGAACTATTCCCGCTTGCGCCGTTACTGGAAGAACTTCAGGCACTGATGCTGCCATTAGCAAATGCAAAGGGACTGACATTGCAACAGGAGAGCACTGCTCCAGACAGCCTGATGACAGATCGTAACAAGTTACGACAGGTGCTAGTCAATCTGTTGGGTAATGCCATCAAATTTACTGAAACCGGTTCAGTGACGCTGTCTTGCCAACAAGTAGGTACGGATATTATATTTGAGGTTACAGACACTGGCATGGGTATTGCCAGTGCTGATCAGCAGCGAATTTTTAATACTTTTGAGCAGGCAAACACGAGTGCCGAACGGGAATACGAAGGCACTGGCTTGGGATTGGCTATCAGTCGACGCTTTATCGAAATGCTGAATGGAGAGATTGGCGTGGCCCGTAGCGCGCCCGGTGAGGGCACTACTTTTTATATCCGCTTACCCGGCAATGAGAGCAGCACTTAGCAGTAAATTGACTTCCATGTCATATTTTCTCCTCATTATCGTTGGTAGTGTTGCAAAACACGTTACCTTTAACGCGCAACAATAACCTTCCAAAGATTATAGGTTTTACGCTTCAGGCAACTTATATTTTCAACAAAAATGAGTACGCAAAAACAAGGAGTATTTATGCGGACACCATTAATTCTTGTCGCTGACGATAATGCCCATAATCTTTATCTGGCGCGTTTTTTATTGGAGAAAAAAGGCTATCAGGTATGTGAAGCACATAATGGTGGCGAGGCCGTTGCAATATGTCAGGCCGAGACACCCTCCCTGATCCTGATGGATATTCAGATGCCAGGGATGGATGGACTGGAAGCCACGCACCGCATTAAAAGTAATACTTCGTTCTCACCACCCATCGTGGCACTAACCGCGCGTGCCATGAGCGGTGACCGTGAAACCATTCTGGCTGCTGGCTGCGATGGTTATATCGAAAAACCCATCGACCCTGACAACTTTGTTGCCAGGGTCGAACATTATCTGCCGGAGCCATTGGAATGAATGTATTAATCGTTGATGACAAACCAGAGAATTTGTATTTGTTGCGTACCCTGCTAGTTGCCAAGGGTTATGACGTGACTGAAGCGGTAAATGGCAAACAAGCTCTGGCCTGTGCCCGCCAGACACCGCCGGATTTGATTGTCTCCGATATCCTTATGCCGGTGATGGATGGCTTCGCCCTGTGCCGAACCTGGAAAGCCGATACGCAACTCAAGTCGATACCCTTTGTTTTTTATACTGCCACCTATACCGAGGCTAAAGACAAGGAGTTTGCACTAAATCTGGGGGCGGACCTGTTTCTCATCAAACCGCAGGAAATTCATGTATTCCTGTGCGAAATTGAAAAAGTATTAGAGGCCAAAGATAAGCAGAACCAACCAAAGGTACACTCCAGTGAAGTCAATGAAAAAGATTTTTATCGCCAGTACAATGTGCGCCTGGTGAATAAACTGGAAGATAAGATAGAAGAAATAGCCCAAAAAAATCGGGCTTTGGCCTCCAAGGAACTGGCCCTGTACGAAGCCAATGTCCAACTGGAAAAGCGTGTGGCACAGCGAACCCGGGAGCTGGAAACCGTCAACAAAGAAATGGAAGCCTTCAATTATTCTGTTTCTCATGACCTGCGAGCACCCCTGCGAAGAATCGATGGTTTTAGTCAGGCCTTATGGGAGGAATATGCAGACCAGCTGGGTGAACAGGGACAGGATTACCTACAACGTATTTGTAGAGCAGTCGATCATATGGGCGAGTTAATTGATGGAATGCTGGAATTATCCCGCTTGAATCATAGCGAGCTAGTGCGTGAAAGTGTAAACCTGAGTGCTTTGGCGGAAGCCGAAATAACCCGGCTACGAGAAGCAGAGCCGGACCGGGAAGTCGAAGTGTACATCCGGCCGGACGTCGTCGTGGAAGGCGACCGTCGTCTGTTGGGAATTGTTTTTGACAACCTGTTAGACAATGCGTGGAAATTCACTGCCAAAACAATACAGCCTTATATCGAATTCGGTGTCACCGAACGGGACGGCGAAACTGCTTATTTCATCACGGACAACGGTGCCGGTTTTGATATGCAACATGTCGACAAACTGTTTGGGGCTTTTCAGCGTTTGCATACCGCCGAGGCATTTCCAGGAATTGGCATTGGGCTGGCCTCGGTAGCACGTAGTATCCATCGTCACGGCGGACGGGTTTGGGCCGAAGGAGAAATTGATAAGGGCGCAACATTCTATTTTGTTCTTTAATCATCCCAGCGAACATAAATTAGCGCTGTACGAACATGGCTTCTTGCCCACACGTCCACGCCTGCCAACTTATTGATCCAACGAGATTCAATTTCTTTAGCGCTTTCATCAATCACATAATCGAGAAAAACTTTGAATAACAGGAATTTATTGTCCCAGCCAATTTTTTTGGCGGTACTACTCATGATTTCAAACTGATTGCTTTGTGCATGTACGCGCTTTACTGTTGCATAAACGTCATTGACATAGGCCTGAGTCATACGTACGTCTTCTATTGTGCCAGTTTGGGTAAGATGGCCTCCAACAAAAACATCAAAGTCGTAACCCAAAATAGTATCAAACATTTTCAGATATTCATGAAAATTATGCGTTAAGTCGAAGTCCATGAAAGGCACATACCCTGGCGACAAAGAATCAATGACCATGAGAAACTTTCGTTGTGGTAGATAAAAAAACACATCATGTTCAGCAGAGTGGTAATTACCATGCTGGTTTAACTGAATGATTTCCGAGCCCATTTTTACGACGTGATTTCCCGAATAGGTTTTTGTCGGAACGATGCGTCGCGGATCATTTTTTTCCACTAAAAATTGTGCGATATGTTTGTTAGCTAATATTTTCAGATTGGGAATATTTTTTAACTGTTGAGATCCACCAATATGGTCAACGTGAGTGTGACTGTAGATCAGCATTTTGATGGATTCTTTGGTGACTTCGGCCACCGCTTTAATAATGTGCTGACCAAATGATTGTGGAGCATCCAGCAAGATAACCCCTTTTCCTGTCGTAACGAACGCCGACTGCCAGATACCATCAGTGATAACATACACATTGGGTTTGACCAGTTTCACCAGATAACCTTTCTTGGCGTCGATCTTAAAAGCATTATTTTTTACGCCATCCAGTAACGGAACATAATCCTGTAATGATTTGGCGTACGTGATGTTTGTGCCAAAACTGAATATTATGGCCAGTATGATGATGTACAGTAGCGATGATGTTTTCATGGTGTGTCCTTTTTTATTGAAGATGTAATGATTGCCAACCAATCGGGCCATCATTTCTGAGCGCCGATTGGATCAGCCTCATGTATGTATGATTACGGTGTATTTCGATGTCTCTATATTTCTCTGAAATAACTCATTACGGGATCAGATATTAAATGGGAGGACATATGCTCCCATCCACCTGATTGGGAAAATTCCGCTATGTGAGACTTGTGTTGTTCTTCGGAGCCCCATGTCTCTATTAAATAAAATACGCAAGGATCATTCATGTCCTTAAAAATTTTGACGCTCTCGCAACCATCGATTTTAGGGAGATCAGTTTTTGCTTCCGCCATGATTTCAATAAATGCCATAAGTTTATTTTTCTTTGCTTTCAGCATAACGATTAAATTGATACTCATATGTTTCTCCACGTATTGTTTAATGAATAAACCATTAAACGGTAACAACCCGTTTTCCAAAAGTTTGGTTTTCTTCCATCCGAGCATGCGATTCACGAATATTTTCGATGGGGAAAATTTCAGCGGTGATATCTGGTATCAAGCCAAGATGAGCTTGTTGTGCAATCCAGTTAAGTGGTGAGTTGTTAAGCGACGGCATATCAGGAGAACCCAGCATGCCGCTGCCGAAAAAGCTCAATTTTATGGAATCAGGCAGATCACCCAGCAGATTAAATTGCTCAAGGGTTGTTGAGCCACCCAACAGACCGATAACGACGACATCACCTCGAATTTTTATCGCCGACATGGAATCTTTCAATGTTGCGGCACCGACGATTTCAATCGCTTTATCGACGCCAGCAGGAAAAATTTTCCGAACCCGCTCTGCGATCGCACCATCGTCGATCAACACATAATCCGCCCCCAGTTCTTTGAGGCGTTTCTGCCGTGCCGTATTCCGTGTGGTAGCAATAACCGTTAAACCACGAGCCTTGGCATAGGTGATAGCGGCAAGACCTGCGGCAGATGTTGCCCCCCTGACGAGGATGCTCTCCCCAGGTTGAATGTGTAAATTGAGATCGAGTGCGCCCCAGATTGTCAGATACGACTGCGGTAAACTCGCCAGCCTGGAAAAAGCAATATCGCTGTCAATAGCCAATACATTACTAAGCGGTACAGTGACATATTCTGCATACCCCCCGTCCCGGGCCAACATCATTCCCCCCATAACGGCGACGACTTTTTGTCCCAACGGGAAGGTTCCAGATGGATCGGCAACCAGTTCTCCCACGGCTTCAATGCCCGGTATACGGCCAACTTCCATAGTTCCCATGTTTCCGCTCCGGTAATAAACTTCTGCCCGGTTGAGTCCAAACGCTTTAATCTTGATTTTGACTTCGCCTTCTTTTGTTTTGGGCTCCGGTCGTTCGCCCAATTCCAGAACTTCCGGACCTCCGATTGCGGTGATGGTGATTGCTTTCATTTTGTATGCCCTCTATTGATGATGCTGGTCTTGTCTCGTATGAATAAAACAAGCTGCTGAGAACGACCTTATACCTGTCTACAAATGCTGATAATCTATATTTTTCGGGAATATCTATTCCATAAATGAGAAGGCTGGCGAAGGCTTATGAACTTAAACAGTCTAAATATGTTTGTGCTGGTCGTGCGATATGCCGGCTTTTCCAAAGCTTCACGTAAAGCCAATATTCCGGTTGCCACCTTGAGCCGTAATGTGAACGAACTGGAAGCGCAGTTGGGAATTCGGTTACTGGAGAGGACTACGCGACAAATCAGGCCAACTCGGGAAGGCGATGTGTTATATCAGTTTGCCGCGAGAGGGCTTGATGAAATTGATGCGGGAAGACTGGCATTAATCGATGCCGATGAGCAGCTAAAAGGTAAATTGCGTTTATCCATTCCCGGGGACCTGGATTTTTGGTGGGCTTTGCTGCGGGCATTTCAGCTCAATTATCCCAATATTGCCCTAGAAATATTCACGACAGAGCGTCGAATTGATCTGGTTGCCGACGGTATTGATGTCGCAGTACGTATTGGCGACCTGAAAACACAAACGGCGGTGGCACGGGAAATTGCTGTATATCGGCATGTGCTCGTTTATGCATCAGCCTTTGTGGAAAAACACGGGTTGCCGCAGCACCCAGAGCAATTGACTTCATTTCCCTGCGGTGCCTGGAACAACAAACAGGGCAGAGTAAGCTGGAACCTGGCGGATAAAGATTATGCGCTCACGCCGCGAATTCAGGTTAACGATTTTGCCCACCTGCTTATGCTGGCATTGGCGGGTGACATTATCACTGAATTACCACCGCTGTTTGCCAAACCTTATCTGGACTCGGGAGAGTTGCTCCCGTTGTTTCCTGATTACCCATTCCCCAGACAGTCACTTAATCTACTTTATCCTTCACGAAAATACCTCTCGCCTTTATCGCGAGCGTACATTGATTTTGCGCTGGAATATTGTAAGCGTGAGGATTTGTTTCGAAATATGGATTGATGATAATACGACACTGGGTTCAGCATTAAATATTGCCCGAAACTATTCATTTCATACACTCCACAAGTCCGCATGTCACAAAACTGTCACATTTCTTCCTTATCATGCGCCGATGTCTGATGCTACCCCTTCCAATTCACGCCCTGCCCCAGTTCTTCCTGCAACGGACAGCACTGAGAATAAACGTCGCCGTCGCTGGCGTATGCTGAAAGACCATCTGGCATCTTACGGCGTGGCCATGGGCGGCATGGGCGTTATTATTGCCATCGTATTGATTTTTTTCTATTTATTGTTTGTGGTGTTGCCACTGTTCGGCTCGGCTGAAATGGAGCGTGTGGCAGATTATGATTTGCCAGGCAGTGAGGCTGATCGTAATAGAAGTAACCCATCTCTGCATTTGGCAATGGAAGAGCAGGCTGAAATTGGTTTTCGTTTGACAGATGATGGCCGTACTGTTTTTTTTGACCTACAAAACGGCAAGCTGATCGACGAATCTAAACTGGTGTTACCGGCAGGTGCAGAAATCAACAGTTTTGTGGCCAGTGAACCAGCATCGGCACGATTTGCTTTGGGCTTGTCTGATGGTACTGCACTTATTGCCCGACACATTTATAAAGTCAGTTACCCCAATGATAAACGCCTGATCACCCCAGGGATTGAATATCCGTTGGGCGAAGAGCCTCTGGAAATTGACGAAAATGGTGAAGCGCTGACACAGATCGCATTTCAAGATGGCGAAGAAGAAGTCACCGTGGTGGCACAAACAGCAGATGGTCGCCTGCTACTGACGCATTTTCTCAAAGAAGAATCTTTTGCTGATGATGAACCTGAACTGGAACGTGAGCAGGTGTTATTGTCATTTGCAGAACAGCAAGGCATGCAGGCAGAGATCACGCAGCTCTTGCTGGATAAAGAGCAACGCAATCTGTACATCATTTACGCCGATGGTGGTTTGATTCATGTGGACGTAGGTGACAAGAGTGAACCACGCCAAGTACAACAATTGCGGCTGGTCGATGTGGGTCTGGATGTCACCAGCGTGCGGTTCTTAACCGGCAACGTATCCTTGTTAGTCGGTGACAGCAGTGGTCGGGTGGTGCAGTGGTTTAGTGTGCGCGATGAGCGTGGCAACCAGACGTTGAAACCGATTCGCGAGTTTACGGAACAATCGCATGCAATTAGTGACCTGGCCCCGGAGTTTGCCCGTAAAGGATTTATCGCTGCCGACGAGAATGGTCTGCTTGCGATTTATCATTCCACAGCCCAGCGCCTGTTATTGACACAACGCAGCAGCGATGTCGCAATTAATAAACTGGCCGTCGCACCACGCGCCAATGCCTTGCTGGCAGAAGATGCCAAAGGCCGATTATCGTTCTGGCGAGTGGAAAATGAACATCCAGAAATTTCCTGGTCTTCGCTGTGGGGCAAGGTATGGTACGAAAGTTACGAAGAACCGGTATATGCTTGGCAATCATCATCCGCCAGCGATGATTTTGAGCCCAAGCTGAGCATTACACCGCTGGTGTATGGCACCATCAAGGCAGCGTTTTATGCCATGTTACTGGCAGTACCACTCGCCATTTGCGGAGCCATTTATACCGCCTATTTTATGGCGCCAAAAATGCGCCAGATCGTGAAACCCAGCATTGAAACCATGGAAGCCTTGCCCACAGTCATTCTCGGTTTTCTTGCCGGGCTATGGTTGGCTCCCTTGCTGGAAACCAATCTACCGGGCATTTTTAGTTTATTGATTGTTGTACCAGTGGGTGTATTACTGTTTGCCTTTATCTGGCAACAGTTACCCGCACGCATTCGTCATTTTGTCCCCGAGGGTTGGGATGCGGCATTGCTGTTACCGGTAGTGCTGGTTTTGGGCGCACTGTCGTTCGGCATGAGCGAACTTTTGGAAGCGCTGTTGTTTGATGGTGATATGCGTCACTGGTTGAGTAGCGAACTGGGGATGGGTTTCGATCAACGCAATGCCTTGGTGGTGGGTTTGGCCATGGGATTCGCGGTAATCCCGACCATATTTTCCATCACCGAAGATGCGGTATTCAGTGTGCCTAAACATTTATCGTTTGGCTCTCTGGCACTGGGCGCCACACCATGGCAGACCCTCGTGCGAGTGGTCATACTCACCGCCAGTCCCGGTATTTTTTCTGCGGTAATGATCGGCATGGGTCGCGCTGTGGGTGAAACCATGATTGTGTTAATGGCCACAGGTAATACGCCAGTAATGGATTTCAGTATTTTTGAAGGTATGCGCACTTTATCCGCCAATATTGCAGTGGAAATGCCAGAGGCAGAAGTAGACAGCACACACTACCGGGTACTGTTCCTTGCAGCGCTGGTGCTGTTCGCGTTTACCTTCGTGTTTAACACCTTGGCAGAGATTGTGCGCCAACGGTTACGCACCAAATACAGTTCATTATGAGTCACTTATGATCAAGCAATGGTTCAAATCCGGCAATCCTTGGATCTGGCTCACCGCCAGTGCAGTCAGTGTGAGCTTGATTCTGGTATTTGGTCTGTTGCTGCTGATAGCCGCACGTGGTCTTGGACATTTTTGGCCTGCCACAGTGTGGGAATACGATTATAAAAATCAGGATAACAGCGTAATACGTCTTATCGGTGAAGTTCACGATGAAGAAACCGTTGGGGTACAACGTTTGCGCGAAGCAGGATTAACTATCGAAGGTGATGCAGACGTTACTCGTTATTTAATCAAGACGGGTAACCGTGATGTCCTGGGCCAGGATTTTCGCTGGGTGTTAAAGCCCGCTATTCAGGAAATGCGCACACCGGAAACCTTGATAGCGGTAGAACGCCGTGAATGGGGAAATTTATATGGTTATCTCGATGCAGTGCAGGAAAACCAACAGACGGTAGCGGTGGGCAAAAGCGCATGGGAAAGTCTGCAACAACGCTTACAACGTGCAACAGCACTGTTCGCACAAATTCGTGCATTGGAAAAAAATGAAATCGGTTCCATTAACCATGGACTGGAACGCTTGCGTCTGCGTGAGCGTAGTCTGGAACTGGAAAACAATACCAACCCGACTGAATGGGAAAGCATTAAACAAGAACGTGCTACATTAAATGCCGACTACGCAGACCTGCAACAGCGTTTGATCGATTTATACAGCGCGATTAACCGGGATCAGATGATAGTTACAGTATCGACTGGCGAAACGGTCACTGTAGCACTGGCTAAAGTCGTACATGCCTACCAACCTAACGCAATGTCGTTGTTCGACAAGCTGGGCTTTTACATGGCCAAGGTGTGGGAGTTTGTCAGCGACGAACCCCGTGAAGCCAATACTGAAGGTGGTATTTTCCCCGCCATTTTTGGTACCGTAATGATGGTGATTATCATGTCCATCATGGTGGTGCCCTTTGGTGTGGTAGCTGCCTTGTACCTGCGTGAATATGCCAAACAAGGACCGATGACACAGCTGATCCGCGTTGCCGTCAACAATCTCGCCGGTGTGCCCTCCATTGTTTATGGCGTGTTTGGTTTGGGTTTCTTTGTGTATTTTCTAGGTGGCAATCTGGATCAACTATTTTTTCCAGAAGCACTGCCAACACCCACTTTCGGTACTCCCGGCCTGATGTGGGCATCATTAACGCTGGCGTTATTGACGGTTCCAGTCGTCATCGTGGCCACAGAAGAAGGCTTGTCGAGAATCCCCAAGTCTGTACGCGAAGGCAGTCTCGCTCTGGGTGCAACCAAAGCTGAAACGTTATGGCGCACAGTGTTGCCCATGGCCAGCCCGGCAATTATGACGGGACTAATTCTGGCTATTGCTCGCGCTGCCGGTGAAGTGGCTCCGCTGATGCTGGTGGGAGTAGTGAAGCTGGCACCATCGTTACCGCTGGATGGCAATATGCCCTTCCTGCATCTGGATCGAAAATTTATGCATCTGGGTTTTCATATTTACGACGTAGGCTTTCAAAGCCCTAATGTTGAAGCAGCAAGGCCACTGGTATACGCCACGGCATTGTTGTTGGTGCTGGTGATTATAGCGCTGAACCTAGCGGCCATTGCCATTCGCAATCGTCTGCGTGAAAAATATCGTGCGCTTGAAAATTAACCCGGACTTTGGTTGAAAAAAAGTATGACTGACATAAAACAAACACCCGATGCATCTGCCAGCAAGAGTACGCCGACACATACCATCGATATCGAAGCATTGACGCGTGGCCGTCATACGCAACAAATAGCCGATGAGTCACCTTGCCTGCAAATAAAGGACCTCAATTTATTTTATGGTAAAAAACAGGCATTGCACGATATTGATATGCTGATTCCCAAACAGCGGGTAACCGCCTACATCGGTCCCAGTGGTTGTGGTAAATCAACCCTGCTACGCTGCATCAATCGCATGAATGACTTGGTAGACGGCGTGCGGATTGATGGGCAGATTTTGTTGGATGATCAGAATATTTACGACAAATCAGTCAACGTCGCCGATTTGCGCCGACGGGTAGGGATGGTGTTCCAAAAACCCAATCCGTTTCCTAAGTCCATTTATGAAAATGTCGCTTATGGTTTACGCTTACAGGGCGTGAAAGATCGTCGCACCATGGATCATGTAGTGGAAAACGCACTCAAAAGTGCAGCACTGTGGGACGAAGTAAAAGATCGGCTACACGATAGCGCCTTTGGTTTGTCCGGGGGTCAGCAACAGCGACTGGTCATTGCCCGTGCCGTTGCCATCGAGCCGGAAGTACTATTGCTGGATGAGCCTGCTTCGGCCTTGGACCCTATTTCCACGCTGAAAATCGAAGAATTGATTTACGAACTGAAAAACAAATATACCATCGTCATTGTTACGCACAACATGCAACAAGCCGCACGGGTGTCGGATTACACAGCGTTTATGTACATGGGCAAGTTGATTGAATATGCTGATACCAATACGCTATTTACCAATCCGCATCAAAAACAGACCGAGGATTACATTACGGGTCGTTACGGCTAATACGCTGTTAAATTTAGGGACATGCATGGCATAAACTCCGCCATTATGGTGTAAAAGAGCCCGCCAGAATACGGAAGTTATTTGATGCATGCTCCTTACTTACCGCAGAGAGGCTAAACATGGGAACAGGAAATATCAGTCATCACATTTCGCAACAGTTTAATACTGAGTTAGAAGCCATTCGTCACAAGGTGTTGACCATGGGCGGTCTGGTGGAAGAACAGATTGAAAATGCAATATTAGCCCTGGTATCCGCTGATGTTGAACTGGCAGAAAGCGTGATCAGCCGTGACCATCAGGTAAATGCCTGTGAAGTAGCTATTGATGAAGAATCGATTCAGGTATTGGCGCGCCGACAACCAGCGGCAGGTGACCTGCGTTTGATTGTTGCAGTGATTAAAACCATTACCGATTTGGAGCGCATGGGTGATCAGGCGGAAAAAGTTGCACGCATGGCGATTCATCTGGCCGATATGGAGCGACCTAAAAATCAGTACAGCGAACTGGAACACTTGAGCGACCAAGTACGCAAAATGCTGCGTGGCGCATTGGATGCCTTTGCGCGTATGGATGCAGAAGCTGCAGCCAATGTGGCGCAGGAAGATCTCAAAGCAGATGCAGAATATGATGCCATCATGCGGCAGATGATCACCTTCATGATGGAAGACCCACGCAATGTGCGACGCACACTGGATACCATGTGGTCAGCACGCGCGCTGGAGCGTATCGGCGACCATGCACGCAATATTTGTGAATACGTGATTTATCTGGTGAAGGGTAAGGATGTACGCCACATCAGCCTGGAAGAACTGTCGAAAGAAGCAAGTGACTGAGTGCTGAAGTAGCATATGCCCCATTTTATATGGGCAAGATGTTATTTTTCATTCTTAGGTTGTTAACACAGAGTGCGCAGTGGCACAGAGAAAAACACTTCATTCGTCAGTTCTCTATGCCTCCGTGCCTCAGCGTACTCTGTGTTTATTCCAAAGCATTAAGTAAAAACACTGTGTGAAGTACGCCAACCAAGTAGAGCACAATAAAATCAGAGGGCGTAAACGGGACTCTGTAAGGAACGCGCCCGTTCAGCCGGTCTCTTTCAACCACTGTGCCGCACGTTTGGCAAAGTAAGTCAGTACGCCATCGGCACCCGCACGTTTGAACCCCAATAATGACTCCATGATCACGGCCTTTTCATCCAGCCAACCATTTTGTGCAGCAGCCATTAACATCGCATATTCACCACTGACCTGGTAGACATAAGTGGGTGCACCAAATTGATCTTTGACGCGGCGCACAATATCGAGATAAGGCATACCGGGTTTAATCATGACCATATCAGCACCTTCGTCCAGATCCATACCAACTTCCCAAAGGGCCTCATCACTATTACCAGGGTCCATTTGATAGGTGTACTTGTTACCAGCACCTAGGTTGGCGGCAGAACCCACTGCATCACGAAACGGTCCATAAAAACTTGATGCATACTTCGCAGCATAGGCAAGAATACGGGTATGAATATAGCCATTGGCTTCCAATGCTTCACGAATCGCACCGATACGACCGTCCATCATGTCAGAGGGAGCCACGACATCAGCACCGGCTTCAGCATGTGAGACCGCCTGCTTGACTAACACATCGACAGTTTCGTCATTCATTACATAACCAGCGTCATCGATGAGGCCGTCTTGCCCGTGTGTCGTAAACGGATCCAATGCGACATCGGTAATCACCCCCAATTCGGGGTGTGCGGCTTTTAATGCACGCACTGCACGCTGTGCCAGTCCCTCTGGATTAAAAGCTTCATGCGCATCCAGTGATTTGGCTTCTGCGAGGGTAACCGGAAACAGCGCTACTGCAGGCACGCCCAAAGCAACCAACTCACCCGCCTCCCTGAGTAGCACATCAATGCTGACGCGTTCTACACCCGGCATGGAAGGTATGGTCTCACGCTGACCCTCACCTTCTAGCACAAACACCGGATAAATTAGATCATCCACCGATAAGCGGGATTCACACATCAAGCGGCGACTGAAATCATCACGGCGCATACGCCGCATGCGAACCATAGGATAGCGGCCTTTTGCTGTTTCAAGTTTGCTCATGGTGTAACTCCCAGCTCGATAATGATGTGTTAGGTTTAAGCACTATTGCGTGTGCCCATTCCTCAATTGCCAAAAATCACTGTATTTTGTAATTATCAACGGAAAACACCTGAAAAAAAACGGGCACACAAGAAACCTTGTGTGCCCGATTGTAATAGCGCCCCCTGCTGGAAACAACCCAGAGGAGGGATGGTGCTAAAGGAGTATCAGTCGACTAATGACGCTTATTTGGCCTTTGCTTTCTTCTTTCTGGCCTTCTTTTTAGTCGATTTTTTCTTAGCAACCTTCTTTTTAGCAACCTTTTTCTTGGCTGTTTTTTTCTTTCCGGCCTTCTTTTTAGTGACTTTTTTCTTCGCCACCTTCTTCTTTCTGGCCTTCTTTTTAACAGCCTTCTTCTTCGCTGCTTTCTTTTTCACTGCTTTTTTCTTGGATCCCTTCTTCTTGACCGCTTTCTTTTTTACGGCCTTTTTCTTACTTGCTTTCTTCTTCACTGCCTTCTTCTTGACGACTTTCTTTTTACTTGCTTTCTTTTTCACTGCCTTTTTCTTGACTGCTTTCTTCTTCATCGAGGTTTTCTTCTTAACGACCTTCTTTTTGGCCGTACTCTTACGAGCTTTCTTTTTCACTGCCATGGTTATTGCCTCCTTAATGGCACCGCTGCTTGATTGTAATGGTGGTACTTCTGAATTTGTTTCGGTTGTGCTCAAAACTTCTTTAGCTTTTTGCTCTAATTTAGTTGTTTTTTCAAAAGTTTCCACCTTTGGGGGCGAGTCTTTTGGCGTTTTTTCAGGTTCTGATACTTCTTCGTTGCTTAATGTTGGCTGCTCTATCTCTTTGCATAATCGGACAAAGACTTTATCAATTTCATCGCTTCCATCTATGCTCATTAGTTTTCCTTGTATCTGATAATGCCTAACCATGGATTCGGTTTGCGTTTCAAACACGCGCAAACGATTACTGATGGTTGCTTCGTTATCGTCTGCACGATGGTGCAGTGTGCCACCACATAAATCACAATGGCCATCCATTTTTGGGGGTGATGTATAAGTGTTGTACATTTGTCCGCAGGATTTACAAATACGTCGTCCAACGATACGTTGTATCAGCAGGTCAAAGTCCACGTTAACCAGAACAGCAGATTGTAACGGACGTTTCGTGCGATTCAAAATGGTATCAAGCGCCGCTGCCTGGGGTAAGTTTCGTGGAAACCCGTCAAGAATAAAACCTTTTTGTGTATCGCTGTCGTTTAATCGCTCTTCCATCATACCTAGCACAATCAAATCAGACACCAGCTGGCCTTCATCCATTGCCGCTTTAGCCTGTAACCCAAGTGGTGTTTGTTCAGCGACGGCAACACGCAACAGATCACCAGTGGAAATCTGTGGGATCCCGTACTTAGCCACTAATTTTTTTGCTTGTGTGCCCTTTCCGGACCCAGGTGCGCCGATCAGTACGATCCTCAACTCGGCAGCCTCCCCTTTATATTATATAAGCTGGCCGTATTCGTTAATAGTTACTTCAATACACGTTTACGTACAGACAGTATATGTTAAGCAAAATTACAACGAACTATCTTTTTGCAGCTCATTGTCAAAACACAACGGAATACGAACGACAATAGTACATTCACTCACGTTCGCGCTAAACCTACTCTTAAGGTATTGGGTAAGTCAATAGTTTATGCAATGAATTTTATTGTTAATGAGGCATGTTCTCGGTGTATTTTTCAGGGGAAGCGATGCTAGTTCGTATTTGTTTGTTCCTCGTGCGCAATACGTGAAAATGAGAGATGATGATTTTAATGCTGTATTTATAGTTTGAACGCAAGCATGACTTACATACCAAGTTTGCTCCATGACAATATTGAGCTGTTATTTTACGTATTAATGAAAGGATTAATGTACTTTGGGAGATAAATGACATGACAAAAAAAAATGCCTTTTATGCACAATCAGGTGGCGTGACAGCGGTAATTAACACAAGCGCATGTGGCGTGATCGAAACTGCACGCAAACATAAAGATAAAATCGGCAAGGTTTATGCTGGCCGTAATGGCATCATCGGTGCTTTGACCGAAGATTTGATTGATACCGGCAAGGATTCTGCACGTGCTATCGCCGCACTTCGCCACACACCATCCGGCGCATTTGGCTCCTGTCGATATAAACTCAAGGGATTGGATAACAATCATGCTGAATATGAACGCCTGATCGAAGTATTTGCTGCGCATAACATTGGTTATTTTTTTTACAACGGAGGTGGGGATTCCGCTGATACCTGTTTAAAGGTTTCACAAATCTCCAAGTCGCTGGGTTACCCCATTCAAGCAATTCATATACCCAAGACTGTCGATAACGACCTGCCCATCACCGATAATTGCCCTGGCTTTGGTTCAGTCGCCAAATATGTTGCCGTTTCCATTCGTGAAGCTGCATTTGACGTGGCTTCCATGGCTAAAAACTCAACCAAGATATTTGTGATGGAGGTTATGGGTCGTCATGCCGGCTGGATTGCTGCTGCTGGTGGCCTTGCGGCTGAAAATGCTGGTGATGCACCACAGATCATTTTGTTCCCGGAAGTTGCCTTTAATAAACACAAATTCATGGCGCGGGTAAAACAAACAGTGGATGCTTATGGCTACTGTGCCATTGTTGTTTCCGAGGGCGTGCGTTACAAAGATGGCACCTTCCTTGCCGAATCTGGTATGCGGGATGTTTTTGGCCATACCCAACTGGGCGGTGTTGCCCCGATGGTGGCGCAAATGATTCAGGCCAAACACGGATACAAGTATCACTGGGCTGTTTCTGATTACCTGCAACGCTCAGCACGTCACATTGCCTCTAAAACCGATGTCGATCAGGCCTATGCGGTAGGCAAAGCCGCTGTTGAGATGGCACTGAAAGGAAAAAATGCAGTGATGCCCACCATAAAACGTATCTCCAGCAAACCGTACAAATGGAAAATTGGTGAAGCCAGACTGGCGCGGGTGGCCAACGTAGAGAAGATGATGCCACGCAACTACATCAGCAAAGACGGCTTTCACATTACCCCGCGTTGTCGTCATTATCTGCAACCACTGATTCAAGGGGAGGATTACCCGCCCTTCAAAAATGGTTTACCCCAATATGTGACACTGAAAAACATTGCCGTAAAAAAGAAGCTGGATAAACCATTTAAGATTAAGTAATTTGCGTATATTTCGTCACTCTGGCAAGGGCCAGAGGCGACGAAATCCGACGAATGCCCATGAGCCATGTTCTATAAAGAATTTTTCAGTACTGTTGCCATTGCGCTGACATTTATTGCCTTCTTGCCATATATCCGTTCCATTCGGCGAGGAAAAACCAAACCGCATGTATTTTCCTGGATAATTTGGGGCTCTACAACATTTGTTATTTTCTTGGCGCAGCTTGCTGACCAGGCTGGGGTAGGTGCCTGGCCAATTGGCATTTCTGGCATTATCACTTTGTATGTGGCATTTCTGGCTGCTACAAAAAAATCAGATATTACGATTACTAAAACGGATAGCATGTTTTTAATCGTGGCAATAATGTCTTTACCACTCTGGTATCTAACTACCGACCCGCTGTGGGCAGTATTGATATTAACGATGGTGGATGCGGCAGGTTTTGGACCAACGTTCAGAAAAGCATATGCTCACCCACATGAAGAACCATTACTGTTTTATCTGATTTTTGTGGTACGTAACCTTTTGGTGCTGGCAGCACTGGAACATTACTCATTGACAACAGTATTATTTCCAATAGTGATAGCTGTCGTTTGCGCACTGTTTATCGTAATGGTGGCATATCGACGGCGAGTATCAGCGGAAAAATGAAGACTCACTGATGCAGAAGTTAAAAACATGCGCTTTCCTTAACAACCGTTTTAGCCGTCCGACTTTATTTAATTGAAGGCCTCCTCTTCCAGAATTTTAGTTATTTTCCCAATGACCTAAAATGAGTCTATTTTTTACATAGCAACGAAAACAGACAGTGCTTGTTTTATGTATGTCGGGTATCGTAACAGTGTCCCATGAACATATGAGACTTTACATGAAATGACAGGCTTTCAGTTGATGATGAAAAAGATACTATGGAGTGTATTAATGGCTGGGCTCCCATGTTTCGTGATAGCGGACCATGATTTAACCGACAATGCTTTCGAAGAGGCCAAATACGAGGAATCCCCTCGCGCCCAGTACACGCTAGGATTAATGTACCTGCAAGGTCGGGGGGTTACCAAAAATGAGAAGCTGGCGTTATTCTGGTTGAAAAAATCTGTAGATCAGGGTTATTACCTGGCTTTGCATCGTCTGGGTAAAATTTATTTGGATGATGAGGTAACAAAAGCCGACTCTGAGACTGCTGTTAAATACATCACCCTAGCTGCTCAAAAGGGATACACCCCTTCCCAGTATTTACTGGGAACGTTGTATCAAACGGGTAAGTTCGGGGTTACTAAAAACCAGAAAACGGCCTTGATGTGGTTTAATCTGGCTGCAAGCCAAGGTCATAAAATGGCCAAACAGGTTTTATCCGGGATTTCCAGTGAGCATAAAAACCCGCCTCCCTCGGATGCACAGATTGCTTTCGATACAGGGTTTAACTTCTTCACAGGCCGAGGCGGTGTCGATCGTGATTATAAGCAGGCAGCAGAATGGTTTAGCAAGGCGGCTGAACAGGGTCATCCCGACGCACAATATAACCTGGGTGAACTATATAACAGGGGACGAGGCGTTAAGAAAAATAAAAATACCGCGCAAAAATGGTACAAAGCTGCCGCCGAACAGGGGCACGTCAAAGCAAAGTATCGTGCGCGTAATTGTGCTTTTTGTTGATTTTGGCGTCTGCACACGTCTACGAATGATTTAAACCTAAAACCTGCGAGTAAGTGAGTGTGGGCACTTGCAGGATTTAGGTTCAAAGGTCTCCTGTTTAACAACAGCGTGGAATTGAAAAACAAGAAAGCACAGCATTAACTCAATAGTGGAGCAATCACCAAAGACACAATCGCCAACACATTGATGAGAATATTCATGGATGGACCAGAGGTATCTTTGAAAGGATCACCAACAATATCACCTACCACACAAGCCTTATGTACCTCAGAACCCTTACCACCGAGGTTACCTTTTTCAACATATTTTTTAGCATTATCCCAAGCACCACCGGCATTGGCCATCATCAACGCCATCAACACGCTTGCCAATAATGCACCACCAAGCATACCGCCAAGGGCTTCAGCGCCCAACCCAAAACCAACGACAGGCGGTACGGCAACCGCAAGCACACCGGGCAGAATCATTTTTTTCAGTGCGGCAGTGGTCGCAATGTCGATACAACGGGCAGTGTCCGGTTTACCCGTGCCATCCATAATACCGGGAATCTCGCGAAACTGGCGACGAATCTCGTGGACCATTTCAAACGCAGCATCGCCGACGGCCGTCATAGTCAACGCACTGACCAGCATAGGGAAAATACCACCAATGAACATGCCCGCAAGTACTTTGGGATTGGTGAGTTGCAAATTGAAGTTATTCACATTAGCGGATACCACTTCGACATAAGCTGCGATAATCGCCAGCGCGGCCAGTGCCGCTGCGCCAATGGCAAAACCTTTGCCAATAGCTGCGGTAGTATTGCCCAGCTCGTCCAATGAATCGGTGACCGTGCGAATTTCCTCACCCAGCCCCGCCATTTCGGCAATACCACCCGCGTTATCTGCCACCGGGCCATAGGCATCAATGGCCATGGTAATGCCTACCGTCGCCAACATACCCACAGCAGCAATACCTACGCCATACAAACCAACCAACCCGGTAGAAATCAAAATGACAGCAGCGATGCAAAGCAATGGTACCGTCACCGATTGCATACCAACAGAAAGCCCGGCGATGATAACCGTCGCCGGTCCGGTCTCAGCAGCTTCAGCGATATGCCGCACTGGCGAACCGGCAGTGTAATACTCGGTGACCAGACCGATGATGATGCCACCCAGCGTGCCAACCAATATTGCTCCCCACACTTTCGCGCTGATACCTGTACTATCCACCACAAAATACGCGGCGATAATAAACAATATGGCCGCACTCGTGGTGCCTATGCGCAGCGCCACTTTGGGTGATTTAGCGGAAAAAATTTTCACCAACAGAATACCCAGCACAGAACAGATCAATCCCGCCGAAGCCAGCGCCAAGGGTAAAAACATCAAGGCTTGTTGCGAGCCCAGAAAAGGCACTACACCTGTCGCCATAGTGGAAGCGATAGCAATGGTTGCAATAATAGCGCCGCAGTAAGACTCGAAAATGTCCGAACCCATACCCGCCACGTCCCCCACATTGTCACCGACATTATCTGCGATCACACCGGGGTTGCGAGGATCATCCTCGGGAATACCCACTTCGATCTTACCCACCAGATCTGCACCCACATCCGCACTTTTTGTGAAAATACCGCCGCCAACACGGGAAAACAACGCCACCGTGGAAGCGCCCATGCCGAAGCCATGAATTACATTGGCAGTCTCTGGGTTACCGCCAAAAAACAAATAAAGTATGCCCAGCCCCAACAGTCCCATCGAAGCCACCGTTATGCCCATAATGGAACCACCAAAAAAAGCGACGCTCAGTGCCGATGCCGCACCTTCATTATGTGCAGCCATGGTAGTACGAACATTAGCCTGAGTGGCAGTATACATACCGACGTAACCTGCAACGGCGGAACTGAAGGCACCGGCAATAAAAGCAATAGCCGTGTTTAACCCCAGAGAAAAATACAACAGAATGACGATGACAACAGCAAACATTGCCAACAGCGTGTATTCACGTTTGATGAAAACCATGGCACCGAGATGAATGGCCTCACCAATCTCGACAACTTTACCTTCACCAGGGGATCTTTTTTTGACCGCGATATATAACAGTAACGCAACAAAAAGTCCGAAAACACCGACGACTGCTGGTACGACTGTGATATCCATTACCGTATTTTTCGCCTTTAATTAATGGGGTGTTTCCTTGAGCATAGCGCTTGGTTCACATCATTTGCCCGTTTCTGCTGCGTGAATTACTCCAGTGAGTAATTATCCTAAATTAATCAGTTAGGCGGTAGCGAGGACGAAAATGGTTACACCTCTCAGGAATACCCTGGTTTCTCACTTATCTTAATTACGGTACAATTGGGCGCACAATGCGCGCAACAGTTGATTGTGCATCCGTTTTTTGAGGGGCCGACATGTCGGCCCCTCGTGCGTTTTTTCAGGTGTCGGATAGCACTGTTGCCAGAGCTGATCCACCTATAAAGTTACGTTAATAAAATAGTTTTTATAACCCACTATTAAGGAGCAAAAGCAATGAATCTTGATCGAGTCAACTCAGGTGTCGATGTCCCTAACGACATCAACGTCATTATTGAAATCCCTTCACACAGTGATCCGGTAAAATACGAAGTGGACAAAGAAACCGGTGCCATGTTTGTGGATCGTTTCATGAATACCGCCATGTATTACCCCTGCAACTATGGCTACATTCCGAACACTCTGTCCGAAGACGGTGATGCAACCGATGTGCTAGTAGTAACGCCAACACCACTGATCAGTGGCTCGGTGATTCGTTGCCGCCCCATCGGTATGCTGCAAATGACCGATGAATCTGGTATTGACGCCAAAATTCTTGCCGTGCCTGTGGACAAACTCGCCGTACAATATCGAGGCGTAAAAACACTGGATGATATGCCATCGCTATTGTTAGAACAGATTGCTCATTTCTTCGAGCATTATAAAGATCTCGAAAGCAACAAATGGGTGAAAATCGATGGTTGGGTCGGTTTGGATGAAGCCAAAGCAGAAATTATGGCTTCCGTAGAACGCTATGATAGCGCACCGAAAAAACCCGCCTTCTGAGGTTAAGCTCCCTTGGGGCAACCTAACAGACTGCTGAAAAAATTTGTTTTTCGGCAGTCTTTGTTTTTCTCTGTATCAGCAACGGATTACGTTAAGCTCTTCCATATTCAAGCAGGCTAAAGTCCACCGCCCCTCCCCTCTGTCTTCCGAACCACGTACAATCTGCTGATGCGTTACTTATTGCTATTCATACTATTACTATCGCTTACCGCCTGCGGTTTCCACCTGCGCGGCTCAGTACAACTGCCCCCGGAACTGACTGAAATGGCCCTGCGCGATGCCAGCCCAGCGACTGACATCCTGCCCGAGCTGCGGCGCGCCCTGAAAAATGAAAATGTCCATCTCAATGAGGTCGCTCCGTTGAAGTTGCAATTAACAGCAGAGCAATATGGTAAGCGAGTGCTGTCGGTGGATTCATCAGGCCGCGCACAGGAATATGGCCTAAGCTACACAGTGCGCTTTTCCATGCAGGGTGACGATGGCGCAATGTGGCTGATCGAACAGGCCGTCACCGAGTCCCGCGACCTGCGCTTTGATGCCAACGCGGTGTTGGGCACTGCCAGTGAAGAAACACTGCTAAAGACAGAAATGCGTCGTGGTGCCGTGTTACAGATCCTGCGCCGATTACAGAAAGCCAAAATGCATATGCCAGCGCCGAAATTGAAATGAAAATTTTCCCAGACAAACTCGACGCGCAGTTAAAAAATGCCCTGTTACCCATTTATTTTCTCAGTGGTGACGAACCCCTGCAATTAGGCGAGGCTGCCGACACAGTACGCCGTTATACCCGCGAGCAGGGTTTTAGTGAGCGCGAGGTGATGCATGTCGAAAAAGGTTTCGACTGGAACGAATTGCTGGCGGCCAGCAATGCCATGTCGTTGTTTGCTGAAAAACGGGTCATTGATTTACGACTACCCTCGGGTAAACCAGGCAAGGACGGTAGCGCAGCGTTGACGGAATATGCCGAACGCCCACCAGAGGATACGGTACTACTCATCAGCAGCAGCAAAGTCGACAAACGCTCGCAGTCAGCAAAATGGTACAAAGCGCTGGATAAAGTGGGTGTGACCATGCAAGTGTGGCCGGTGGAAGCGGCAGAAATGCCGCGTTGGCTGGATCAGCGTCTACGCTCCCGTGGCCTGCAACCAGAGCGAGAAGCGGTACGCATCATCGCCGAACGGGTGGAAGGCAATCTGCTGGCGGCAGCGCAGGAAGTGGACAAACTGGTGTTGCTCAACGGCGCGGGCCCATTGTCTGCTGAACAGGTGGAAACAGCGGTGGCCGATAGTGCCCGTTTTGACGTGTTCGGGCTGGTGGATGCCGCCCTGATTGCCGACACACCACGGCTGACACGCATGCTGGATGGCTTGCGCGGCGAGGGAGTGGAGCCCATATTAATACTGTGGGCACTGACCCGAGAATTACGTAATCTCGCCGATATGGCGGCACAAATTGAAAGTGGCAAAAGCATGGACGGAGTACTGGCTCGTGCCTGGGGCAAGCGCAAAGGACCGGTAAAAGCCGGACTGCAACGCCATAATCGTATGCGTTGGCAACAAATGTTGCGCCGCGCTGCGCGACTCGACCGCGTAATAAAAGGCGCAACATCGGGCAATGCCTGGGATGAGTTGTTACAATTGACTTTACTGATGGCTGGAGTCCAGCTTTTTCGCGCGGCGGGTTAACCCAACATAACGTCATGAGGTGAGCGCTGCTCACCCTACGGGTAAGAGAATCGAAACAATGGATATTCAAAGCTATATGACCGAACTGGGCGAAAAAGCCCGCACCGCTTCGCGTGCTCTAGCATGTGCTGACACCGGGGCGAAGAATGCTGCGTTGCTGCACATCGCCGACGCGATGATGGCAGCACAGACTGTGCTCATTACCGAAAATGCCCGGGACCTGGATCAAGGTAAAAAGAACGGGCTCGATACTGCATTCCTGGATCGGCTCGAACTGACTGCCGAACGTATCGCCGGTATGGCTGAAGGATTACGCGAGATTGTTGCATTGCCTGACCCTGTGGGAGAAATCGGTGATCTTAGCTACCGCCCCACGGGTATTCAGGTGGGCAGGATGCGGGTGCCATTGGGTGTTATCGGTATCATTTACGAATCACGCCCCAATGTAACAGCGGACGCTGCGGCACTGTGTCTGAAGTCCGGTAATGCCGCGATTTTGCGCGGTGGCTCCGAAGCCAAACATTCCAACCAGGCTATTGCCGCCGTCATTCACGCTGGGCTGGAAAAGGCTGGGTTACCACAGGATGCAGTGCAGGTAATCGCCACCACCGACCGTGCTGCAGTGGGTAAATTGATCACCATGCCACAATACGTAGATGTCATTGTGCCCCGTGGTGGCAAAGGGCTCATCGAGCGCGTCAGTGCCGAAGCCAAAGTACCCGTGATCAAACACCTGCATGGTGTATGTCATGTGTTTATCGATGCCGAGGCCGATCTCGACAAGGCCGTAGCCATTGCCTTCAATGCCAAGTGCCATCGTTACGCGGTGTGTAATGCCATGGAAACCTTGCTGGTGGATAAATCAGTTGCCGCCGAAGTGTTGCCGCGTTTAGCCACTGAATATGCCAAAGAAAATGTCGAACTACGCGGCTGCTTGCGCACACGGGATATTCTTGTCGGCATCAATGCGGCAAGCGATGCCGACTGGGATGAAGAATACCTCGCACCGATTTTATCGATCCGTGTAGTGGATGGTTTGGATGAGGCCATCGCACACATACACCAACACAGTTCCGAGCACACCGAAGCTATCGTCACTGAAAATTACACGCGTGCGCGACGTTTTCTGGCCGAAGTGGATTCTGCATCGGTGATGGTTAATGCCTCCACGCGTTTTGCTGATGGCTTTGAATATGGACTGGGTGCTGAAATCGGCATCAGCACCGATAAAATTCACGTACGCGGGCCTGTGGGCCTCGAAGGGCTCACGTCACAGAAATACATTGTGCTTGGGGATGGGCATATCAGGGATTAGCGGCGTTAACCATTATTTTGGCAGGGCCGTCAAAATGATTGTTATGTTTCTTTGAACCAGGAGTTTTAGTTCCTACGGTCACATGGATAAATATGAATACTAAGAAACAATCATTTTCAGGACCTGCTGGCGAGCACCTTGTGTTAGGTGAGTTGTTAAGAAGAGGTTATGAAGCATATCTTGCTCATGGCGAAACTCAAAAGGGATGGGATTTAGTATCTCTAAGAGAGTCAGGTAAGAATATTCGTGTTCAAGTTAAGTCAATTGACTGGCCGCATGAATTCGCAGTTAACGGGAATTTCGAGTCGGGTTTTGATGTTTTAGTAGTAGTGTTGCACAATCGAGAAAATTACCCACGCTACCTTATTATTCCTCAGCAAGACCTAGAGCCAATGATCTCAGAACTAAACCCAGATCGAAAAGGAAACCAAAGAACCCTTACCATAGGTAAAAATTTCACGGAGCATAAAGAGAAAAATTTGTCCACGTATGAAAATAATTGGGTGTACTTTGATAAGAAAGAAACATAACACAAAAGCAATTAACGCGGACATACCTCCGCGGTGCTTCTTTAGTGTGCTGGAAAACTCGTAAAAATTCATTCACGAGTTATTATTAACTTTTAGTTAGAATATGAATTTATGCAATTTGGATGGGATCGTAGTAAGAATGAAAAAAATATTTTAAAGCATGGAATTGATTTTCGTGCCGCTGCCAGAGTTTTTGACGATCCTCACTTTATTGTTAATGAAGATAATCGACATGATTATGGAGAAATTCGTTAACAAATTATAGGAACTGTTGATCCACATGGTGTTCTATTGGTCGTATATACAGAACGCCATGAAAATACGATACGTATTATTTCGGCACGCAAAGCTAGTAAGAAAGAAAGAAAGACAATTATATCAGTAGAACATCTAATAGTGATGCTATGACAATTGAAAAACATACACGAGATGAGCTAGAAAAACTGAAGGACAGATCAGATATTGAACGCCTTAAAAATATGACCGATGAAATGATAGAAGAAGCCGCAAAATCTGACCCTGATAATCCACCTTTAACAGATGAACAACTAAAAAACTTCAAACGCCCTAGTGAAGAATACCGCAGGAGATTTCAAAAAAATGATGATTGAAAAATACACGAAAAATGACATCAAAAATTTTAAAGGCGACAAAACAAACTGGAAACATGTAGAAAAATTATCGGAAAGCGATATACAACAAGCAGCTTTATCTGACAAAAATGCACCTTTAATTTCCGATTATGATGCAAATAAGTTCAAGTCTCGTCATGCAATGCGTCACAAGCTAGGTCTATAGATACATCGTAAAAGCATTATCTAGTGTAGTGATCAACTGTGATGGTGAATGTACTTAAAATGGCCTAACAAAAATCTTTAGCCTGCCGTTAACACCCTCTAGATAAAGAAACCACTAGATGAAGTGGATAAATTTCTAATGATGTATGCTAAGCACTGCGTACCACGTTAGCCATTTATTAACTAAGAGAGATAAAGGCAATGGGGTTCGAGTGGGATGAAAATAAAAAAATGAAGGGTAAAACTGACCATGTCTATGTTCAGAACACATCTGATAAAGAAATAGAAAAACAGGTTGAAAATGACCCTGATAGTTATATTCCAACAGATGAAGAATTAAAAAAATTTAAACGAATTCATGCCGATGAAGAAAATGAGTGAAAATATCCGAATCTCAAAAAATGATCGAAAAAATCTTAAAGGCCAGACAATTTGGGCATATTTGATTGCTGAAGAGCGTGAGGAAGACAAAAAAAGTAAATCGTTAGCTAATAAATAGCTGCAGTGGGTGAGCTAAAGCGATGCTTTCTTTGTTTGCGTAAAATATGCCGCTCCCAGCCTATGACTGAGCAGTGCATTGTCCCCCTAATTAAACCTGGATTAAATCAGAATGTATCACCTTGAAATTTAGTCACTCGATCCTCGTCACCCGGTACCGTTCATGATCGGTATCTTCGGTGGTACTTTCGACCCTGTGCATTTCGGCCACCTGCGCCCAGCGCTGGATGTGAAACAAGCGCTGGGGCTGGATGAAATGCGCATGGTTCCCGCTTTTCAACCACCGCACCGGCCACAACCGATAGCCAATCCGGGACAACGCCTGACCATGCTGCGTGCTGCTGTAGGTGCCGAGCCGGACTTACAGATCGACAACTGTGAAATGCTGCGCGAAGGCGAGTCTTTTATGGTGGACACCTTGGCTTCCCTGCGCAGTGAGTTTGGTGATAAACCACTGTGCCTGGTATTGGGAGTAGATGCCTTCCTAAAGTTAGACGAATGGCATCATTGGCGAGAAATTCCAGAACGGGCACACCTCGTAGTTACCCATCGTCCCGGCTGGCAACTGGACATGAGTACGGCAAGCCCGGCACTACAGGAATTGTGGCGTGAACGACAGGTAACGGACAGCACCCAACTGGCCACCAGTCCGGCAGGTAAGATCATTCTGCAGCCGGTGACCCCATTAGAAATTTCTGCGACACAGATTCGCACTTTGGTCGCAGCGGGTAATAGCCCACGTTATT
>Ga0316204_10003824_pt1 | contig 28801 bp, 28 predicted proteins | sample 6monrhotite_MG_2_FD_205661 | JGI IMG/M metagenome (GOLD analysis project Ga0316204, IMG submission 205661) | Microbial mat bacterial communities from mineral coupon in-situ incubated in ocean water Damariscotta River, Maine, United States -... | ecosystem: Environmental > Aquatic > Marine >...
CAGCAGGATGCGCAGATGGCTCTGGAAGAAGCATTGTCTTTTTCACCCATTCATCTTCGGGCTCGCGAAACACTGGCAGCAATTTTATTAAATACCGGACGCATAAGCGAGGCGGCAACTCACTTGAGCGAAGGTTTACATTTATTACCGAATGCCGCACCACTGGCAAAACTGTATGCACGTATTCTGGTAGATCAGGGTGATACCGCTGCCGCCATCGCGGTATTGGAGCGAGCAAGCCCGACCGTTGCATCTGACTCTGAATATCATGCCTTGCTGGCAGCTTTGTATCAGCAAGTGGAAAAACATGCACAGGCGGCTCGAGTCTACCAACAAATTTTATCGCAGCGCCCAGAAATAGCGCAATGGTGGATGGGACTGGCTCTGGCGCAGGATGCAATGGGTGAAGCTAATTTCGCACTGGGTGCCTTTCAGCGTGCGCAGCGTGCCGGTGGCCTGAGTGATGTAGTATTGAAATATGTACAGGCACGTATTATTGCATTAACACCCGTCGCATCGATGGCTGTGGATATCAGTCATGATCTGGACGAGTTTGAGGAATAAGTATGTCAGCACAGATAAAACGTATTCGTCTGGGTGACTTGCTGGTTGAGCATAAGCTCATTTCCGAAGGCCAATTGACCGCAGCGCTGGATGAGCAGAAAAAATCCGGCCATAAACTTGGTCGTGTCTTAATCGAAAATGGTTATGTCAAAGAAGATGACGTGCTTAATTTATTGTCTCGTCAACTCAATGTACCTTTTGTGGACTTAAGCACTTTTCAATTCAAACCGGATGTGGTTACCAAACTCCCAGAAACGGCGGCGCGTCGTTTCCGGGCACTGGCATTGGAAGATACATCGGATGGTTTATTAGTTGGCATGGCCGACCCAACAAATATTTTTGCCTATGATGATTTGGTGCGAGTGGTTAAAGGCCCGATTAAAGTCGCAGTAGTGAAAGAAGGTGACTTGGTCGCCGCCATCGACAGGGTTTACCAGCATGACAATGAAATACAAAATCTTGCGACAGAAATTGGCGAAGACATGGAGGAAAATGTCTTTGACCTGGCAGCATTGGACAAGATTGTCAGTCAATCTGATGCGCCAGTAGTACGCTTGATTGAAACGGTATTTGAAGATGCCATGGCAAGCAATGCCTCTGACATTCACATTGAGCCGGACGAGACCGTGTTACGCATTCGTCGTCGTATTGATGGTGTTTTGTACGAACAGGTGATGGATGAAAAAGCCATTGTGCCTGCGTTAGTGTCACGCCTGAAATTAATGGCTGACCTGGATATTGCCGAACGACGCTTACCGCAAGATGGTCGTTTTAATATCAAATTAAAAAATAAGGCTGTGGATGTACGACTCTCCACCATGCCGACACAATATGGTGAAGCGGTGGTGATGCGTCTGCTGGATCACTCCACAGGTGTACAAGGCCTGGATCAAATTGGTTTGTCGGATGATATTCGAACCCGGTTGGCAAAGGCCATTCATCGCCCTCACGGTTTATTGTTAGTCACCGGTCCGACAGGTAGCGGTAAAACCACAACGTTGTATGCCGCATTAAATGAATTAAATACACCGGAAAAAAAAATCATCACAGTGGAAGATCCGGTGGAATATCGCTTGCCCCGTATTAATCAGGTGCAAATCAATCAAAAAGTGGGGCTGGATTTTGCACGGGTATTGCGCAGTGCATTGCGGCAAGACCCGGATATTATCCTCGTCGGTGAAATTCGTGATCAGGAAACGGCAGAAATCGCCTTGCGTGCGTCGATTACCGGCCATTTGGTGATGTCGACATTGCATACCAATGATGCCATCAGTACAGCGTTACGGCTAATCGATATGGGTGTGGAAGGTTTTTTGGTGGCCTCGGCCGTGCATGCGATTGTTGCCCAGCGTCTGGTGCGCCGTATCTGTGATAAATGTATCACCACGCATGACCTGGATGCAGGTCAACTCGCTTGGTTGAAAGCAGCAATCGGCGAAGAACATGCCATAGAAATAAAATTTCAACACGGTACAGGCTGTCCTACTTGTGGCCATACCGGTTACCGAGGGCGTGCCGCAGTACATGAAATGTTGGAAATTACTGGTGATCTTGCCGATGCTTTGCGTCACCAGGATTACGCAAAATTCAAAAAATGTGCATTAGCGCAAGAACAGTTTATTCCCTTGTTAGAAAACAGTCTGGCTTTGGTTGAACAGGGTGTGACTTCCATCGATGAAGTGATTCGCATCAGTGGCTGGGCTGTTTGAGCATTGATGGATTAACTTATGCCTCTTTTCCAATACAAAGCACGCGGCCATCGAGGAGACCCCATTGAAGGTACCATGGAAGCAGTAAGTTCTGATGCGGTGGCATCGCAACTACTGGAAAATGGCGTTACTCCCGTCGATATCAGTTCGGCGAAAACAGGTGCTTCCACTGAAATGAATTTCGGTAAACTTTTTATCGAAAAAGTGACCGACACTGATGTCATTCAGTTTTCCCGACAAATGTACAGTCTCACCAAAGCTGGCGTGCCAATGTTGAGCGCCATACATGGTTTATCACAATCCACCAAAAATACCACGCTGGCAGAAGCTATCCGTAATGTAACGGTGAGCCTGGAATCCGGCCGGGATTTAGCAACATCATTCAATGAACACCCGGAAATATTTTCGCTGTTTTATGTATCGATGATCCGTATTGGTGAAACCACAGGCCAACTGGATGAAATTTTTAATCAGCTGGCGCGCTATATGGAACGTGACAAGCGCACGCGTGACCAGATTAAGTCTGCGTTACGTTATCCTGGTTTTGTACTCATCGCCATTTCTATCGCCATCGCTATTATTAATTTATTTGTAATTCCATCTTTTGCAGGTGTTTTTGCCAAATTTGGTGCGGAGTTACCGCTACCGACATTGATCCTGATGAATGTTTCAAATTTTAGCGTGACTTATTGGCCAGGGTTACTGGGTGTATTACTGGTCACTACACTGAGCATTCGACATTACATAAAAACTGATAACGGGCGTTATCGCTGGGACAAACAAAAACTTAAATTGCCATTGGCTGGTGATATTATTTATCGCGCCACACTGGCACGCTTTGCACGACTTTTTTCCATGTCCATAAAAGCTGGCGTACCGCTGATCACTGCACTCACTGTAGTCGCCAAGGCGCTGGATAATCATTATGTAGAAGAACGCCTGCTGGGAATGCAAACAGGTATCGAACGTGGTGAATCCATTACACGCACGGCTGCGGCTACCGGTTTGTTTGATGGCTTGGTGATGCAGATGATGGCCGTGGGCGAAGAAACCGGTTCCATCGATACACTGCTGGCCGAAGTCGCTTTATTTTATGAAGCTGAAGTAGAAAATAATATCGATAAACTCAGCGCACGTATTGAACCTATATTAACAGTGGTGATCGCGGGCATTGTATTAGTGTTGGCTCTGGGTGTGTTCCTGCCCATGTGGAACTTATCTGAAGTGGCAATCAAATAAACTATTAATAATATGTAAAGATTTTTTAAAGCAGGACCGATAATTACAACGAATGGGGCTATGTCAGTGCAATTATGGGTACAACCGCTCCGAACTCTTAGCGTATAAAATATATTAAAGTTGGAGATAGTTACATGCAAAAACAAAATGGTTTTACCCTTATTGAATTAGTGATGGTCATTGTGATTTTAGGAATTCTGGCGGCAACAGCCTTACCAAAATTCGCAGACCTTTCTACTCGGGCAGAAGGTGCGTCTATTGCCGGAGCACGTGGAGCAGTTTCCTCTGCGGCAGCCATTGCCCATGCGGCATTTTTGGTTGACAACACTACAGCAACAATTGAAGGCACTGCCGTGACGTATCAAAACGGTTACCCAAATGCAGCCACTATTGTCAACCTGGCAGGCCTTAGTGTCGGTGCTGGTCTGGATTTTCAGGGATCGACTGTTGCAGGCCCTCCCGTTGTATTGACGATTACAAACGGTTCAGGCACCTGTAGTTTTACTTATACAGAAGCAGTCGCTCCCGCTGCTCCTGTTATCAGTACTGTTCTTGGCGCTGGTTGTTAATCAACGGCCCGGTTTATCACCCGGGCAACTGTGCTCGCATCGTGAAAAAATACCGAAAACAAGCCAGGTCGCGAAAGCTGCCTGGCTTGTTTTTTTTAAAGGTAATTCACATTCTGTCTATCAAAATGTTTATGCGAAAACGAGCATCAGGGAATAATATAAAGACACTATTAATTTCAGTGACGGTTTTTGTATTTTTACCATTTATTTCACCTTCTCTTCTAGCCGCTCCCGGCGATGTATTATTCAACGATGATTTTGAACGTACTACGCTGGGTGCCGATTGGACGGTGGATAATAGTGGAGGGGGAGATGCCGGGATTGGTACCCATACGGCCAGTTCAGGCAGTCGTTCATTGTATACGCGCTGGCAGGCGGTTTCTGTTACCAGTAGGAGCTTTGACCTCTCCGCAGTTGGCGGAGCAGATCTGGCCATGTGGGTACGACGTGGCAGTGATGCCTTTAGTGAAGACCCGGAGGTTACCGGGCCTGAAGACCTGATCATCGAATACCTGGATGATGTTGGGAGTTGGCAGCTATTGATCCGCTATGTTGCTGGCGATACGCCGGGACAAATATTTACCCCCGTTTTTTCTCTATCAGCCAATGCATTACATGCAAATTTCCAGATTAGATTTAGACAAGTGGGTGGTGATGGTGTCGATTGGGATTACTGGCATATCGATGATGCTGTGTTGACCGAGAGGGCCGGACTGCCAACCCTTCCTTTCCCCTTTTGTGATGACTTCGAAAGTGGCCTGAATAATTGGCAAGTCTTTTCTGGTAGTGGGGATACCGGTATAGGAAGCCAGACTTTTAATTCTGCAGGTAATAGTCTCTATTTACGTTGGGGGGTTGTCAGAGTCACTTCAAATGATATTGACCTCTCTGTGACCAGCACGGCTAATCTTGCTTTCTGGCTGCGCCGTGGCAGTGACAGCTTCAGTGAGAACCCAGAGAATGGCGAGGATTTTACCGTTGAATATTTTAATAGTTCGGGTGCCTGGATAAACCTTGAGACATTTCCAGGTAATGGTACGCCGGGCGAGATATTCAACAGGCGTTACGGATTACCTGCCGATGCCTTGCATAGTGGCTTCAAAATTCGCTTTGCAATGACCGATGGAAGCGGGCCGGACTGGGACTATTGGCATGTGGATGATGTCTGCGTGGAGCCGTCGCCAGGCCCGATCGCGACTTATTCTCTCGACGAAGCAAGCTGGGGGGCAGTGGTCGATAGTAGCGGTAATGGCAACAATGGTTCGGTGGTAGGTGCCGTAGTGCCGGGGAATATCATTCCTGTGGTGAGCGGTAGTCCAGGCACTTGTGGTTATGCTGAAATTCCCTTTAATAATTCCAATAATGTTTACGATGCCATTGATACCGGCATCGACGTGGATAACGACATCGGTAACGTGGGTAGCATTAATTTTTGGTACAAGAGCAATGAGAGATGGAATGGGAACCAGGGCGACCGCCAGTTACTGGATGCCTCTACGACCGCCTCTGGACAAAAATATTTTTTCTTGACGCTGCAAAATAACAGTCGTCTACGATTTGGTTTAGAAGATTCATCTGATGGTGATTATTCTTTCCAGGGGGGTAATAATAATTTTAACGCTGATGTGTGGGTGCATGTTGCTGTGACCTGGGATTTGCCCAACGATGTTTTGCAAATCTACATCAATGGAAATCTGGATGCGCAACAGGTTTTTTCCACCAATGGCATCCTGGGAAATCTGGATACACTTTATCTGGGGGATAACCGTAGTACTTATCAAGTAGGTGGTATGACCGGTAATTCCGCCAACGGTTCTATTGACGAGACACGTATTTACAATTTTGTTTTGTCGCAGGCGGAAATTCAGGTCGATATGAATGCCACTCATCCCTGTGCTTCAACATTAGATCATTTTGTGATTTCACATAATAACGTGGGCATTAATTGTCTGGCAGAACCCATCACCGTTACGGCCAAGTTGTCTGATGGCTCTACCTACACAAGCTACACCGGCAACATCGTGCTGGACACACAAAGTGCCAGCGGCACCTGGACGCTCAACACCGGCACGGCACTGAATTTTGTTGATGCCACGGCAAATGATGGTCTGGCCACTTACACTTTTTCTGTTGCTGATAATGGCGTAGCCATTTTTGATCTCGATTACCAGAGCGGCATCGCCAGTATCGATGTCGATGCCTATGATGGCGCGACTCGCGACGATGATAGCGAAGGCAATTTGGTATTTTCGCCCAATGGTTTTACCGTGACAGCATCACCGCTGGCAGTACCGTTTCTTGGTGTTGTTGATACCACTATCCCGGCACAAACGGCTGCTAGTGATTTCCAGTTATACCTCGCAGCCTATGGGATAACAGCGACAGACCCGGTTTGCGGCATTATCGAAGCATATACTGGCGCAAAAAACCTCAAATTCTGGTCAACCTACAATAACCCAGGCATAGGTACTCTGCCCGTGACCGTGAACACGATTGATGCCTTTGCCAATGAAGTTGCCGCCAATGCGGGTTCGACCCAGCCCGTGACGTTCACCAATGGTCAGGCAGTCGTCACCGTTAACTACGTCGACGTAGGGCAGATTACTCTGGACATGAAAGACGATTCGGTGACTGCTGACTTGCCTGCGGGTATTCGCGGCACCAGTGCTGCCTTTGTGGTTAAACCCGCTGACTTTGTATTGAGCGCCATTGAACGCAGCAGTGACAGTTTTGCTAATCCCGGCACGGCCACAGATGAAAATGGTGCTGCATTTATGGCAGCGGGTGATGCTTTTTCGGTGACGGTGACCGCCGTCAATGCAGTGGGTGATGCAACACCAAATTATGGACAGGAGAGTTCAGCAGAATCTGTGTTGTTAACACCCTCTTTGCTTGCCGCTGGCGCCGCCAATAATCCAGCCATCGCTTTCACTACAGGCTTTGATGGTTTTGTTGCGGGCATCGATACCGGTACGGATTTTCATTGGGATGAAGTGGGCATCATCACACTGACACCCAGTGTGGGTGATGGCGATTATCTGGGTGGTGGGGATGTTACTGGCACCGTGAGCGCCAACGTGGGACGTTTTTACCCGGATCATTTTATCACTGCCACGGCCAATGGCAGCTTCGCCAATATTTGCACAAGCGGCACGGCATTCACTTATTTGGGTGAGGGTTTCGGTTACCTGGGTAATCCCACCGTCACTGCTACGGCAGAGAGCGCGGTGAATACCACTACCGCCAATTACACCGGTGTTTGGGCCAGGCTGGCAATCGGTGGTGTCAGCCTCAGTTATCCCACAGCTGACAATTCGCAGTTAGATGAAAATGGGGTGTTGGCGATTGGCGTCGCTGCAACAGCGGGAGCGCTTGGGCGTATCGACAATGCCAACGGTTCACTGACTTTCACCCTCGGTGGTGCCAGCGCTGACAGTTTTGCTTATATGCGCAGTGCCGGGCAGGTGGCACCGTTTACCAGCGACTTGACGGTTTTGTTGACTGCAGTGAACGACGGCGAGGCCAGCGCCAGCGATACGCCGCGCAACATCACCCCCGTGGGCAACTTGCAACGCTTCGCTCGCGGCTATGTTCAGGATGTGCATGGCACCATGAGCCAAGTGGGTGACAGCCTGACCCTGCCGATCGGCAGCTGGTTTTTTAATGCCAGTGGTGGTTGGGCGCTGAACACGGATGACTCCTGTTCCAGTTACAGTTACACCAAGACCGATACCAGCATTGCCGCCGTGGCCGCCCCTGCAAGTCCGGTGACATTGACCAGCGGTGCAGGCAACCTGACACTGACCCTTAACGGCGCGGGTAACCCTGGTGGCAGCAGCGTGGTCGATACCATTTGGCCCAGCTGGTTGCAATATGATTACGATGGTGTTGATCAACTCTTGGACGGTAATTTTTACGACGACAATCCTTCGGCCACGGCCACCTTCGGTATCTTCCGTGGTGATGATCGTTATCTGTATTGGCGTGAGGCACCCTAGTGCCTGGGCAGTTTAACAAACGCCAATTGGGGTTTACCTTAATCGAATTGATTATGGTGATCGTTATCATGGGCGCACTGTCGGCGGTGGCTTTTAGTAAATTCAATCGAAATACTTTTGATGTGCTTGCTGCATCCGGTGAGCTGGTGCAGGCCATTCGTTATGCGCAAAATAAATCCATGAGCCATTCCGGAGCAAGCAATTATCAAATTGCGATTAACGGAACAGGTTACACAGTAACCCAAAGCGGTGTAGCAATCACGCATCCATTAACCGGCGCTACGGGTTACACAAAAACTTGGTCAGATATCACTTTAGATACTACCGCCACAATTATTTTTGATGCCTACGGTAATCCGCTGGGGCTAGGGGCACCGCTGACGATTACGCTGAGCAAAGGAACAGATAATGACAGCATAACGGTAGAAAATGTCACGGGGTTTACTCGGTGAACAAACAATATCAACAAGCCGGTTTCACTCTGATCGAAACCATCATCGTTATTGTCCTCGTGGGGGCAATGATGGCAGGAATGACGGCACTGTTTGTGAATAATGTCAGCAACAGTCATCGACCCTATCTGCGACAAAAAACGCTGGCCGTAACCAATGCCTTTATGGATGAAATCCTACGCAAGCGCTGGAATGAAGCAACGCCGCTCGGTGGCGATTGCGTGAATACCGCCAGTGGCGCCTGTACCACAGGACCGGCAGTGATCGCCATTGGTATAGATGGTGAGTCACGAGCCACTTACGATGATATTGATGATTACCATGGACTTAACCAAAGTCCACCGCAAGATTCATCAGGCACCGATATGCCTGGTTATACCGGATATACGGTGGACGTCAGTGTTGTGCAGCCCAGCGCAAACTGGAATGCGGTGCCTGCCGCAGATGTGCGCCTGATTACTGTGAGCGTAACGTCTTCCAGTAACGAAACCCTTTCTGTTTCCGCTTATCGGATAAATTTCTGATGCCTCCCCGGAAAACCAAGCAAAAAGGTTTCACGCTCATCGAAATGGTTACCGTGATTGTGTTACTCGGCATCATTGCTGGAATTCTTACACCCTTTATCACCAAAGCCATGCAGGCTTATACATACAGTAAGGCACGAGCAGAACTGACAGCCAAAGGACGTCTGGCGCTGGAACGCTTAGCACGTGAGGTGCATCAAGCTATACCCAACAGTCTATCTACACTTGCTGGCGGATCAGGCATTGAATTTGCGCGCAGCCGCGCCGGAGGACGTTATGTCGAACGTTTTGATGATTTTGGCACGGAATTTTCGCGCATCAATCTTCGTTTTCGTAAAAATGCCAACCTTACCCGCCTTTATATCGTCGGCACGGGTTTAAGTTATCTGGCGGGTGATGTGTTAGTGATTGCCAATACATCACCTGCGGATTTACGGGCCGGCAACACGGCAACACCGATATCCAGCATCGCAGCAACAGCAGCAGTAGGCCCGGGAAATGATGGTACTACCAATGGTCAGATTCTGAATTTTACCGGACAGCAGTTTACGGTAGCGTCTCCCGGTAAACATTTCTCCATCGCGGACCAAACCATTGAAGTGGGTCTGAGTGGCAACAACCTGCGCTGGTTCACGGCTGGTGGTCTGACAGATTATGACGGAGCCGCGGATTGGGGCAGCAGTGATCCCTCGTTAATCGATGGTGTCTCTGCGGTAACATTTGTTTATGCGCCGGGCACACCACAATCCACCGGCGTATTGCGTATAGATTTACAAATCGCTGATGCCATCAGTGGGGAAACCATCCGACTTTATCGTGAAATTCATGTGAGGAATACACCGTGACAGCAAAGATAAAGTTAGTTGTTTCCCTGCCGCTGATAAATAAAGAACCCTCCCCCCGTCAACACGGTGCGGCACTGATTGCCACTATTTTTATCATCACTGCGCTGGCTGCATTAGGAGGTTTGCTCACGCAGATGCTGATGCTGGGTTCGGAAGAAACCATCGATGAATGGTATTCATCACAAGCGCTGTATGCTGCAGAAAGCGGTGTTGATTGGGCAATATGGGATTTAACCGTCAATGGTGGTACGGGTACGAGCACGAACAGCACCGTGCTAAGCGGGCAGGTATGGATGACCACCACGGTGAACACATTAACCATTAACGGCATCAATAATGTGTACACCATTACCAGCACGGGCACGGCAGGTGGCACATCCGGCAACCCACGCACCCAACGTCAAATCGTTGTTCAATACATGCCTTGATTTTGTGGTAACCATTTATTCTATACAACGGAGCCTGCTTTCATGTTTTCATTACTGGGAAAAAATAAAAAACAATCAATTGCCGCAGTCGTGCCAGGCGAAATGGGTATTGCTGTGGCAACGCTGAGCCCCGGCAGAGAAAAACCCTGTTTGCAGATCTGTGACTTCTCTCTGTGGAATAAAGACCGTCAACATGAAGAACAATTGTTACAAAAAGCCAAAGAGTTTTCATTGAGAAAGTATGCCTGTACCACAGTCATGGGATTGGGTGAGTACAGTGTATTGAGTGTCGATGCACCGGATGTACCACCTAATGAATTGCGCGCTGCAGTACGCTGGCAAGTGAAAGATCTGATTGATTTTCATATCGATGATGCGGTAATTGATGTGTTTGATGCGCCGGGTAATGGTGCGCATAGTCAACAAAATAAACTGTATGTAGTGGCTTCACGAACATCCACAGTACGTACACATGTCGATCAGCTGCAGGATGCCGACATCAATCTCACTACGATTGATATTCCTGAACTCGTGTTGCGCAACATTATTTCACGTTTACCTGAAAACGAAGCAGGTGTGGCTATGATCTACCTTACCCGTGAACGAGGTCTGGTGGTAGTAGCGCGTCAATCCACCCTGTATTTTGCCCGCACACTGGATATCGGTTATGAATATCTAAGTCAGAGTGTGCGTGATGGCGACGGCTTGAATCCTGACGGTAATGTTGCAACCAATATCGAGTTTGACCGTCTGGTACTGGAGATACAGCGTTCACTGGATTATTACGATCGTTATTTTTCGCAGCCGCCAGTAGCTGGACTGGTGCTAACCCCAACTGAAATACCAATTTTAGGTTTGGCCGAACATTTAAATGATGCTTTGGGCCTGTCGGCCCGGCATCTGGATATCAATGAAATTGTGGACTGTGATACCCCTCTTTCGGAATCCCAACAAGCGCATTGTTTACCCGCAATTGGAGCGGTATTGCGGCAGGAGCAAATCTCTCTTTAACCTAAGTTATAGGTATTGCGAACAGTCAACCCTCACGAGTACTCCGCTGTATGCGAGCATGGGAGAAACCATGAAAAAATATTTACACGGATTTACGTTTATCGAATTGCTGCTCAGTATAGCGCTGATGGGTGTTATCACCGCTACGGCAATACCACGCTACATCGACTCTACACAACAGACGAAAGACGACACACTATGGGCACAAAGTGTCGCAGTTAAAAACGCACATGATGCAGTGATTAATCGCAACAGCCAGCCAACGGTTGCAAATCTGGCGACGGAAGCATTCGCTGATGCCACTGCCGTCGCTCACGGTGTGCAAATTCAGATATCAGGTGCAATGTATGTTGTGCCGACGTATTCCAACGCCTTGTGTACAGAGCCTACCAAAAGCGTAAATGATCCAGTGCGGTGTATAGGGACGATTGCAGGCTAAATCTCAAACGCCACAGGTATATATTTCATGCCACACCCATAGCAGATTCTTCCATTGCCAGCTCTTTGATCTTCCGGGTCAGCGTATTACGTCCCCAGCCCAGTAACTTGGCAGCATCCTGCCGTCGACCCCCCGTGTGCTTAAGCGCAATTTCAATCATGATGCGTTCAAAACGAGGCACAGCATCCGTCAGCAACGCTTCTTCACCCTGTGCAAAACGCAGGTCGGCCCAACGCCGCAGGCTGGCTTCCCAATTATCATCAGTAGACTGGGTACGGCTGGGTTTTTTCAGCTCAGCGGGTAAATCGTCCATGTGAATGGTTTGTCCCGGTGACATCACCGTAAGCCAGCGACTGATGTTTTCCAATTCGCGCACATTACCCGGCCATTTCTGTTGAGCCAAATAACGCGCTGTTTCTTCATCCAGCTGCTTGGATTCCATATTGAGTTCTTTTGCCGCTTCGGCGAGGAAGTGTTTGACCAGTAACGGAATGTCTTCCTGACGTTCGCGCAACGGTGGCATATGCACACGAATTACGTTGAGCCGATGAAACAAATCTTCGCGAAACTGACCGTCTTTAACGCGTTGTTCCAGGTTCTGATGAGTAGCAGCGACGATACGCACATCCACCTTAGTGGGTGAGTGGCCACCAACCCGGTAAAACTCGCCATCGGCCAACACACGTAACAATCGGGTTTGCAGCTCAGCGGGCATATCGCCGATTTCATCGAGAAACAGGGTGCCACCATCGGCTTGCTCGAAACGACCACTGCGCGCACTTTGTGCGCCGGTAAAAGCACCACGCTCATGCCCAAACAGCTCAGACTCCAAAAGGTCGCGTGGAATCGCTGCGGTATTGAGTGCGATAAACGGTTGGTTAGCGCGAGGGCTGTGGCGATGCAAAGCACGGGCCACCAGCTCCTTGCCAGTGCCCGACTCGCCATTAATGAGCACAGTGATTTTCGAGCGCGCCAGCCGCCCGACGGCACGAAACACCTCCTGCATGGAAGCTGCTTCACCGATAATTTCCGGTGTTGCGTCCGGTACGCTGCTGGCACTGCCAGCGGTTTCTCCTTGCAACAACAATTGACGGTGCCGGATGGCACGGTTAACCAATTCGATAGCTTCATCCACATCAAAAGGCTTGGGTATATATTCAAAAGCACCGCCCTGATAGGCGGACACGGCACTGTCCAGGTCCGAATGGGCGGTCATGATGATCACTGGCAGATCGGGATAGCGCTGACCAACCATCTCCAGCAATTGCAGGCCGTCAATGCCAGGCATTCGTACATCACTGATGATGGCGTCAGGCATGTTGATAGCCAATCTGTTGAGTACACCTTCAGCACTGTCAAATGTTTTAACAGACATGCCTGCTTGTTTGAGGGCACGCTCCAGCACCCAGCGAATGGAGCGATCATCATCGATCACCCAGATGTTTTGTGTGTCAGTCATACGCTGTGCCTCAAAGAGGGTTGATGTTTCTGTGTTTCAGCCTTATTTTCTGCATGGCTCAACGGCAAAAGCAAAGCAAAACGGGTGCGGCCGGGACGGCTTTCACATTGAATCAACCCACCGTGCTGGTTAATTAAGGATTGGGAAATAGACAGCCCCAGCCCAGTGCCATTCGCGTGACCGGTAACCATGGGGAAAAAAATACTTTCCATCATGTCTTCAGGGATACCAGAGCCATTGTCGATAATTTCCACCCGGCAAACCAGTTTGTGACAGGTCTGCCCTATAGTGAACTGCCGCTGGGTGCGGGTGCGCAGGATGATTTCACCTTTCTCGCCAATAGCCTGCACAGCGTTACCCACAATATTCAACACAGCCTGGATAAGTTGGTCACGATCGCCCAGCATCTCCGGGATGCTGGGGTCGTAATCGCTGACAAAGGTGATATCGCCACGCTTTTCCACGTTGATCAGTTGTCGCACATGTTCCAGTACCTGGTGGATGTTGAGAGTTTCTTTTTGCGGCAGGGCATTGGGGCCAAGCATGTGGTTGACCAGATTACGCAAGCGATCGGCCTCGCCAATGATAATATTGGTATATTCCTTCAGTTCCGGGTCGGGCAGTTCACGTTCCAGCAATTGGGCAGCCCCACGCAATCCACCCAGCGGGTTTTTGATCTCATGTGCCAGACCGCGCACCAGCAAACGCATGGTTTCCTGCTGCGCCAACTGCTGGCCCTCGCGAGAAATGCGCAATTGCCGACCCAATTGTTGCAATTCCACCAGCAGGCCTGAGTCATTGGCCGCCGAAGCCAATGGGGTGATGGTGCAATCCACAGTCACTTCGCGGCGTCCGGGCAAAGTGATTTTCACCTCGTGTTCAGTAAAAGGGTGGCCGCTGTCCAAACCTTTTTCAATGGCCTCCAACAGGTGACTGTCGGCGGGCAACAGTACAGGAGCACATTGGCCAACAAGGCGTTTAGCGCTCACCGCAAATAACATCTCCCCCGCCGGATTGATATAGTTCAGACACAGGTCTGCATCAAACATGAGCACAGCATAAGTCAGATTATCCAGAATGCGCTGATGTAGTGCAGCAGCGGGAAGTGTTTGCAGGCGATGTGCTTTCATGATGACAGGGGTAGCAAGAACCAAACCAAATTACGCGGAATTGATAAGACGTACCTGTTTTTCATCATTAAAAAAGAAAATTACTGTAACGACAGTGAGTTATATTTCAATCTGGAAGGCTGGTTTCCATCTCGAAAAACAGCACCTCCACCAAGATAGCGCAAACAGAAGCAAAATGCACCAATTTGGTGCGCAGCCTACCCAATGGCAGCCCAATATCTACTGAGCGCGCCTTGGCTTGATGACAGACTGGCGGAATAAATAAACGGTAATAGGTGCAGAACTAAGAAGTGTTTTGCCTGCCTTGTCCAGCACCTGCGCAGTCAAGCTGTGGCTGCCTCGATCGAGGTTATTAAGTGTAAAACTGCCGGATGTAGATTCACTCTTTTGCGCACCATCGACCAACAGCACCAGCTTATGCCCAGGACGCAAAGCGGGTGACAAGGCAACGTTTACCTTGATCGTGCCAGTATTGTCACGAATTGTGGCTTCATCAGCGGGACTGGTAACACTAATAGTGCTGTATTTTTTGGCGTCATCAACCTGAGTGTTGGATATTGTTCTTCGCGACGGCGTTGCTTTGAAGGTGCTCATCGGACTTAATGGCACCGATTTTTCTTCATCAGAACGAGGAACATCCGTGAACTCCACACTGCCGTCGGGATTAGTGCGCTTGTAAATCTCTGCGATAGCAGGCGCAACGATGGCGACAGCCAGTATCCATAAAACTAAAAAACGAATTAATATGTTCATGTTTCTACTGTAGCGGGAAAGCCGCTGAAAGGGAAAAAAGCAGAATATAAGACCTCGTCGTCATTATTGCTGAGAGCAAATCTAACATAAAACGAAAAAGGGATGCCACAGCGGCAAGCTTACGGAGGTGTTTTAAGTATTCAATGTGCGTCAAAATCAATGGGATCATATATGATCCCATTGATCGTTCTCCAAAGAGCTACAGCCTAGCTTTTAGGACGTAGCGTAATGACATTAGCTGGCTTTACTGATTTTTTGCGCGATTTCTGTCTCAACCTCGTGAATTTTTTGAATGATTGAATGCCAGACTCCGGCTTTGTTTTGGTACTGATAGTGGATTTCGCCACCGCTCCAGCTTGTGTCAAGTAACATCATCGCTGTGAAATTCTTTGGGATGGCCGGACCAACACCTCCTTCAGGCGGCCAGTAAATGTTTGGATAGCCGGCCAGGTCAATTCTTATTTTTGAACCAGGCCCCATGACCGTTTCATAAATCACCGACCCCGAAACATGAGATACGCATACAACTGGGCTCTCCAGTGCCTGGGTGACTTCCGCTGATCCACTGACTTTGTTATGCGGTGCATCTATCGCGAGATTTAGATGTAATATTGGTGCCCCAATGGCAGCTGTCCCCGCTTGTAGCTTGAGAAGAAACAGCCCAGCTCTTTCAGAATTACTTGCGTCATTCATTTTTTAACCCCCGATTACTTCCATGTTAATAACAATTTACGTTCCAGTATTTTCTAAAACTTGAAACACTAAATATAATTTACTTGAAATCGAAGTATTATTTATTCCTTCGCCAACAAAAACACGGTTGATACTAGTAAACGTTTGTAGCGATAGCAAGGTAGTAATGGAGATTCAAAATAAAATGTACTGGCCCGTTTTTTGTATGTTTTATTGATGTACGAAACATAACACCCGCACGAATTTCATGGTATTAAATGCATCTCAACCCCGTAGCAATTTGATAATTTTGAGGTTCGATAAAGGTCGTTTCCCGATTATTTGCTCGTTGAACAATATAATAAGGAACATGCACGTAATAACTTCCTTGCTCGTCGCGGCATCGCAAATCCTTTACAGAAGCAATGCTGAAATTATGATTGGCTGACGAATAATAGAACAAGAGAGTTGTTCAATATTTAACTCCTCCGCCCTCTTTTTTTCTAGCACGATCTTCAAGAAGGAATACACGAAGTTCTCTCTCTCCACGCATAACGTACACAATATATACTTGCTCGCTTTCTACACGATAGAAAACTCTACAAGGACCAACTACGACTTCTCGATAAACTGATTTCTTCTCTAGCTCAGGAGGACGACGGCCAGATTTAGGATGTGACTCTAACCTCGCCACAGCAGAGAAAACTTCTTGAACTAAATGTGCTGCCGCATCAAAATTGTCGAGCGCAATATATTCGGCAATTTCGTTTAAATCTGATAGAGCTGGCTCAGTCCAAATTACTTGAGCCACTTAGCCATTGCCTTTTTAGCTTCTTTTTGAGTCAACGTCCGCCCTTCCTGGATAGCACGTTCGCCGCGAGATAGGCCTTCTAAGAGTCGCATTCGAGCCTGCATTAACTCAAAGTCATTCACATCAACAAGATATGCCGAAGGCTGACCATGCTCAGTAATCAGAATGGGTTCTTTGGATTTATGCAAATCAGCCAATATTTTGGTTGCTTGCCGCTTCAGTGTGGTAACAAGCTCGACTCTCATAGAGTGACACTATACTATCACTTTCTATTTTTCAAGGTAATGTGTGAAATCAAGGAATCCCCCTGTGCCAGGATAGCTGTCACCTCTGTTGAGAATCAATGATTTTCTTTTCTTGCTCTATATCTCTCTCTGATTACCTATCACCCCCTCAAGTTGAGCCGGGGCAATCGAGCCATCAGCTTTCCACGTCAAAAAAATCAAATAAAAGTAACGTCGATAACACAGAAAATCAATGACCCCATTGATCGCATTTTTTAACCCCCGATTACTTCCATGTTAATAACAATTTACGTGCCAGTATTTTCTAAAATCTGAAACGCTAAATATAATTTACTTGAAATCGAAGTGTTATTTATTCCTTCGCCAACAAAAACACGGGGGATACTAGTAAACGTTTGTAGCGACAGCAAGGCAGTAATCGAGATTCAAAATAATGGGAATTTAAGCCCGATTGCCCTGCGGAAAAAATGGCCTGTGGCGCCGATTCTGGTGCGTCATCACTCGTTGGCGTTATGCTAAAATGGCGCTCCATCCAATTGATGGTACTCGTGATCTGGGGTGATTATGGGGCTTATACTACTTATACAATGAAAAGCATTAAAGGAAGTTTTCATGAAAACAATAAAAATCAGCGCCTTACTATGTTTTTCTCTATTGACAGCATGTGGTGGTGGCAATAGTCCCGGACCGGCCTCAGGTGAAAGTGGCACCATCAATACCGCTGCCGTCGCGGTAGCGGGTGCCACCCTGGAGGTCACCCGTAATACGGCATTCTCGTTGGACGGTAGCGATAGTTCTGATGCGGATGGCGATACCCTGGCCTATACCTGGACCCAGACCCTGGGGCCGGATGTCACTAACGGTGTTGGTTTTCTTAGTGGTGAATTCCCCTCGATAACGGCGCCACTCGATGTTTCGACGCTGCAGTTTGAGCTGGTCGTCAATGACAGTCAGACTGACAGCGCACCTGATACGATTCAGGTCAATGTTATGGAACAACCCGGCGAAGCGGTTTTTGTCGATGGAACATTAGGTGTCGGTAGTGATACCACCGGTGATGGTAGCCGTGGGGCTCCGTACGCCTCCGTTTCGCACGCTTTGTCCAACCTGCCGGCTGCGGGTTACGACATTTATGTTAGAACCATCAGCGGTCAACGTTACGTGGAGGGTAGGGATGTGTCGGCCCCTGCGGCTGTGAGTTGGACGGTACCCGATGGTACCAGTCTATACGGTGGTTTCGGGGGCGACTGGGTGCGTGATGTCGACGCGAATCGAACATCGGTGTGGCTCGCTTCCCGGGGCATTCACTTTGAAAGTGTCAATCAGGATACCTGGTTCTCGGGGTTTGAGTTGCTGGCGCAAAACCCCACACATTGGGTTCACCCCGAGAGCTTTGATATCAGTGCGGATGCCGGTACGGCCACCCTCTATATCCAGGATAATCGAATCGGACGATGTGACGGCGGCTTCGGCAAGCAGTTATGGCCTGCGCCTGTCTAATATTGGTGCCGTTCGCATTCTCAGGAATTTCATCTCTTCCGGAAACGGAGGGGATGGCACCGTTGGTGACAGCGGACTTAATGGCAACTCTGCTAGTGATGGCACCACAGCAACTAGCCAGAGTGGCGCCAGGGGCGGTCATTACGGCTCTTGTGCCTGGGGTTCCAATGCCGCCGGAAACTGTGCCAGCCTGGCACTTATCGTGACAGGCGGTGGGGGGTCGCATGCTACTGCATCTATCAGCGGTGGTAATGGTGGTCGCGACGGTAATCAGGGAGGTCAGAACGGAGGTACTGGCCAGGACGGTTTTAGAGATGGGGACCCCTTCAACGACCCTAGCGGTGCTCGCGGTGGTGCGGGTGGAGACTTCGGTCATCAGGACGGGCATAACGGATCCGGTGGACCCGGTGGGTTTAACCGGGGCGGGGGAGGACGCGGTGGCGATGGCCAGGGCGCTATCAGTAACGGCGTTTTTGTTAATAACTCCGCGCGAAATGGTGCGCGTGGCGGCCATGGCGGCGGCGGTGGTGGTGGTGGTGGTGGCAGCGAAGGTAATTTTGGCAGTGATGGTGGCGGCGGTGGCGGCGGTGGCGGTGGTGGTGGTGGTGGCGGCGGTGTCGGTGGTCAGGGCGGTATGGCTGGCGGCAGTGGCGGTGCTTCGATCGGGATACTGGTTTCAGGTATCCCGTATGTGTTGATTGAAGGTAACACCGTGATCAGCGCAAACGGTGGTGGCGGTGCTGCCGGGGCAACGGTGGTGGTGGCAACGGCGGCGACGGCGGCAGAGGTGAGGTTAGCGGCGACCAGGGTGGCAGAGGCGGTGGCCATGGTGGTCAAGGTGGTCAAGGTGGCCAGGGCGGTGCCGGTGGTGGTGGCCCCTCTTATAGCATTCTCGTTGGCTCAAACATGGCACCCGACATTGCTCAGAACACCTTGCAGACGGGTGCTGGAGGTTCGCCGGCTGTTGGTGCCGCAACGAATGGTGGTGCCAGGGGCGGAAGATGGGGCGGCGTTGGTAACGGCAGTGGCACGGGTGCAACTGGGTATCATCCCACTTTAAGAGCCTCAGACGGTTCTCTCGCCGAGGGCGGCTGGTCATACACCATTTACGATATTAACCCCGGTGATGGACTGGTTCCCTCCGTTAGCGACAACGGTTCGACTCCGGGAACGGCTGGGACAGGTGGCCAGGCAGGGGCACAGAATTTTTAGCCTGGAATGATACGGTAGCAAATAACGATGTTCTTGTTTGTTGCCAGCCCGTGCAATCTATGGCGCTGTAAATTAAAACAACATTTTTATTGATTGACTGAGCGTGTCCATATATGACCCTATTGATTGCTCCATCTAGTTGACGAAACCGAGGGGCCGGCCCTCATCTTTAGTACAGCATGCACGGAGCTTGCGCATCTTGCTTCATGGCGCAAAAACACCGCGGAAAACGGTCCGTGTTAATTGCGCCTGTTATGTGTGTCATTGTGGATACGCAGAAAATTGATCGGCTACTGCCCGCCATTTTCCGTCTTCTTTTATAAATACAAACATATCGCGCCCACCCATCTCGATGTTTTGGCCTCCCATATCAAATGACATGTCAAAATAATATGTAACTACAGCGGTATTTCCATATAGTTGAATTTTTGGATCGGTCTCTTCCCAGCGATGAATTTTCGCGGCCTTAGAAAAGGCGCTCCATGAATCCACACAAGCTTCCCCACCTTCTATTCTTTCCCTGTCTGTGCCAGTAATCGCCACCATGTCACGATGAAAATATTTCTTGAGATCGTCGGAATTTCCCTTTGTCCATGTATCGTTTAACGACCGCAAAGTCGTCCATACTTCATCTTTAATTGGATTATCGAATTTTATTGGCATGCGAACGTCCTCCGTTAATTTTTTAAACACATAACATTTATATATCGAGCACGCTCGCTTTTCCAGCTCAGTTTATTCTTGGGCAGCGCCGCGAACTTATGATTTTATAAACCTTTAGCCACTCAATGGAGTCAGAGTCATTGATTGGTTCAATACTTATATATTTATTACCCATCTTTATTGGGCTCTGGCCTACTTACTAAGTACGTAGCTATTGCAACAAATAAAACTGCAAGACATACCAGTCCCCAAACATTATTTAAGCGATGATACATTACAACCCAGCTAGTAATTAGCATTAACACTGCTATTACTTTACTTGTACGTGAGACCGCCCTCTGTTGCTCCCAATCAATAAGCAACTTACCTAAATGTGGATGAGCATATAACCAGCTATGTAAACGGTCAGAGCCTCTTGCTGCAAACCATGCTGTTAAAAGCAGAAAAGGAACCGTTGGCAAACCAGGGAGAAACATACCCACTACTGCAAGGGCTAAGAAAAAGTAGGCTAATATTAATGCCATTAAACGCGCCATACGGCCAACCTACTATTTATCATTCGTATTTACACAACCCTCAATTCCTCTGACCCCGTTGATCACAATAACCAATTTATTCGTCTCGTTCCTTAATTCGTTTCTCACTTCCTTCCATAAACCTCTTGTAGACGGTCATGATTTTATGTATCCCCTCACTGCCTCCGGCTATGAGTGACGCTGTTAAAAGAATGTCAACACCTTGAAATAGTATTCCTTGCGCATCTCCAATGGGAGAACTAAGAAGTGGGTCAAGAGCACGAACCCCCGAAATGCTCACCAAGAGACCAAACAGGAAACCCATCCATAGAGATATTCGCATCGTTACAGCTTGGTAAAAATGTAGATCCTCTGACAATTCCCGGACTTTGTTTTGTATTACTTTTTCTTCTTCAGGATTCTCCTTAACTCCCATCCTCTCTTCCTTAAGAACCTCTATATCATGCTTTATTTTGTTCTTTGAAGCTCCTCTCCATAATTCTACGAACACTTCGATGCCACGCTCTACGAAGAGAGCGATCAGAACAAAACGCCCAAGAACGCTTAAAGCATCATCACCGCTCTCGGATTGAAATGAAAGCCCTTTAAAAGAAGAGAGAGCACCAAAAATAATCAAAACTAGCGCCGCTACAATGGCGGCTGACCTAAGAGTTGGTTTTTCGTACGAGCGACTCTCACTAATCATCGGATATTTCTCCCTTTTCGAAAGCCAATGCTCTTTTATGTTTTCGTCTAACATTTGAATTAACTTGACGCACGGCTCTCTGCGCGATCAATGTTAAATGATTTGTTATAAACTTATTTTCGCACGTCCTTAATGTACATAGCTTTGCCATCTTTCCTCATTTCGACACCAAACAATTCACTGGCCTTTATCAAATCACCAAGTTTTTTATATCCGTAGTTAATAGATGAAAAAGAGCTGTTGTTAGATATGTAATGACCAACCCTACTCATATCCGCCCAGCCATCATCATCAGACGTTTGTTCAACTGCAGTTCTAAGCAACCTAACTAGGGAAGCGTCTTTTCTTAGTTCTTGTTTACTTTTCTTTATTGGATGTTGAGGGCTGTCTGTTTTTATTTCATCTTCAGGAACAAGGTTTTCTGTGTAAATAAATGGTGAACAGGTATCGACAAATGGTTTCGGTGTTTTCTTTTCGCCAAAGCCATAAACAGGCAATCCGCTTTCAAGTATTCTTAGTACCAAGGGAGTGAAGTCGCTATCACTTGTCATTAATGCGAAAGCATCAACATTTTTACTATATAGCAAGTCCATTGCATCAATAATCATTGCGGAATCTGTAGCATTTTTTCCTTTTGTATAGGCAAACTGTTGCATAGGCCGTATAGCATGAGGGTGCAATCTATCTATCCAGCCTGACAAGGATGGATTGTTCCAGTCTCCGTGTGCATGCCGAACGTTTACCATGCCATATTTTGCTAGTTCTTCTAACACGCCTTCTATTGAATTATGACTGACGTTATCGCAGTCAATTAGAAGCGCTATCCGTTTTCTTTCTGACACGAAGTTCTCCTAAATTTATAACTTGTTAGTACTAGGCATTTTTGCTTTGCTACCCATAGCACTGTACGAAAAATCGGGTACATTTTCCCGCTAATCATAAAAAACCCATCAATTTTCCCTGATATCCTGATATTGGCGGATTATTAAGGCACATCGGGTTTGTTATTTTTATCCAAACCCTATTCCCTGAGAGTTGTCATGTCAATTCAAAATTCAGGAGTAGAAACTGTTGATGGAAATACGTCATTTGTTATTCGAGAATGTGAAAAATTATTGAGAGGGGAATGGCAAGGAGCAAGACTCTACTCTACTCTACTCCACAGCTACAGGTTGAAGAACGGCACTGGTTAAAGCAAATCAAATTCTACTGGTAAACGTAACAACACTGCAACAGGTGCATTTTCCACTTCAGCTGGATAAAAACTTGAAGCTCAAATAGCCTGTCGGGTTGCTTCGTCAAAAAATTTCCCGGCAGATGTTAAGATGTTAACTTTTCGTACCCGTCCTTCTTTTGTCAATTATTGATACAGGGTTTGGCAGCGCATCTTCCGTTGGCTTACCAATCAATGGGGGCAAAGCCAATGATTTTCTTTTCTTGCTCTATATCGCTCTGATTTCCTATCACCCCCTCAAATTGAGCCGGGGTAATCGAGCTATCAGCTTTCCACGTCAAAAAATTTTAAATATTAGAGTACGTCGATAACACAGAAAATCAATTACTCTGACCCCACTGATTTACTCTGACCCCACTGATTTAGTTTAAAGCTTTCCTGCCATTTAGCTAGTCAATCGTATGTTCCTCACCTTTGACTAATGGCCATTTTTTAGGATTAAAAATCTCTTCTGGTGGGTTTTCGGGAAGTTCGCCTTCGCTGCATTCTCTTTTGCGTTTTTCTACCAATTTGGGTAAAACTTCGGCAGCTTTAAAGCTAAAAACACGATAAACGCCGCAGTCTCCAACCCCCCTGGAAAGCGTAGTTATGGACAGGTCCGAGCTTCTCTCATTGAACTCCATATTTCCCCATATTTCCTTTGCTTGATCGGTATTTTCCTCTGCACCTAGCGCCAGTTGTTTCGATTCCTTACTATTAGGATTATATAAAAAAAGATAACTCATCGGTTGATAGGAGCCTGGTACACACATCACTTGTATCAACTGCTGGTTTTTGGCTATAGTGTGTACTTCAACTTCGCCTACATAGTCACACTCTTTATCCCAGCGAAGGCGTTTTTTCCATTGCCATTGCGCCTCCGACCAACTGTCTGGGCCACTCCAAATATCTCGATCATAGTCAGTTAGCAAATCAAGGCCTTCGCTAGTAGGCCTGTCTGGATTGCCATGCACGGCTTTCTGGGCTGCACTTTTGTGAACATCGGCACTGCACGCAGTGCCAAATGAGCCAATATACATGCATAAAAAAAATAGGAGTTTTGTTTTACTCATACCATAAATCTACTTTGTTGATGTTCGAAGTATAATTTCGAGATTCTCGGCGTAGTTAGCGATTTTATTGGCTTTATCCGTTCCGTTGATCACTCGGCGCGCGTTGACGTAGTCGACTTTTGTCGCATTAACATAGTTACTTATCTTTTTCCCCGTAAAAATACCTTTTTGCATTCCCCAAACTAACCCAACATAGGCATTTTCTTTATCTAAAGCTTTTTCCGGATTCAAATAAATACTTTTAGTTGGTGCACTTATTGTGAAACCTTTGTTGTAATCTGCTACCTTGGTTTTATCTTTGTTGGGGTAGCTACCATGGCCCAGCTTGTGATCAATACGTTGATAATTATAACCCCAGGTTATCTGCACATAACCGCGACCATAATATTTGTTTTTATAGACTTTTTTTGTCTTGGTGTCTGTTACGGTGATTTCATTACCATAAGTTTTTCCCGCGCCTTTACCGTATTCTCCAATGCCTCGAAACGTGTGCGCTGTTTCATGTTTTGTGGTGGCCAGCATATAAGCTAGTTCTGGAATAGAGGTTAGGTCTGTGTCAGCTTTAGCGGTTTTAAGAATGTATTTAAAGCCTTCTTTGTTCGCCGCACTCAAGGCGGAAAACTGTTTTTCGTAGAGGGTTGTGACACCGTCTACTTTAATTGAATTTACGCCAAGTGGGCTGACGATTTTTTTGCGGATAAAGGTCATACGAGTAGTTCCTGGCGTAATACCGGCATCACTCATAAGCGCCTTTATTGTAGCCCCGCCTTTACCTATCCAGCCATCAATAACCGTCATTTTTTTTGCTTTTTGATAAGCTTCGATTCTTTCAGATAATTTTGTTGTGGAGGTGCCATCAATACTCAGTTTGGGTAGTTTTTCAATATTGGTTTCTTTGGTGTCTTTGACCAATACGTATTCAACAGTAGCTGTAGAGGCGGTTGGTGCTGGCGAGTTGGCGAGCATTGCAGCGGCAGGTTTGATTTTGGCAATTTCGAACTTGTTAAATAAAAGTTGTAACATGACAACATCAACGGGTTTATTCTTTTTTCCTTTACCTGTGCTTTCTTGAATCATATTCATCATCCCAATTTTGATCATTAAAAAAAGACAAGCAGGTCACCCTTACTATTAAGGGTGTATAGAAAACACTCCAAGCTTATAGAAGGATGCTGTGTATTGCAAAGCCTAAGCCTTTTTCGTATTAAGGGGTTAGAGTAAACCTACCCCATTTACTCTTTACAATTTGCTCATTAAACATAACGTAACAAATCAGCGGCGGGGGAAGCTCCTACCGATATGACCCCTTTTCAAATGGTTTCTTATGTTTTTCATTAGAAAATAAACTAGAAATAGAGCCTGAATTAAAAGAATGAAGCAAATAGGATAGCTCACCCGGAGTAACCTCATATTCTTCCTCTATTGTGTCAGGATTAATGCCATGAAAACGCAAAAGCTCCTTATTCTCAGCAAACATGCTATCTGCTTGTGTTATGAGGTTGTAATGCTGGATATCACGAGATGCACGCATGTTAGATTTCCAAGTAAAGATGACAATAGTTAGTGCTAGGATTGAAATTATGATTGTTGTTATTGATAGTATTTCAGTAAGCATAAACCCTTCCTATAGTAATAACACATGACACACAGTTAATGGACTCCAGAGTGGGGGATAACCCCGCCCCAAAATCCGGTGATTTGCTCACCAATTATCCCTAGCTCTGTCAAATCCTCCAACAAATCTACAAATAATCAATGCCTTATTACCACCATGCTTGTCTGTCATGGGTGTTTTTCGTTCAATGACTGCGGGATATTGAGTGTGGCAAATAAGACATTGTGGGGATATCACACAGGACATTTTTTCATTTTGAGCTGCTCATTTTTACTGTAAATAGGGGAGCATAAAATACCATTATGACACTTTATGCTCCCCTATTTTTTTGTTCATAATGGTCTATTTTTAATTTAAGGGTAGCGTCCCCTTTTATGTCCTATCGACGCAGCAAGCTGCGGGGAATTCAACCCAGAGAGATTAAATAATCAGTATTATTTCCGAAGGAGAGGATCTTTATGGCATCAGGGATCAAGCAAGGGCGCGTGTTGACTTGCAAAAGTCGAGTTAAAGTAATAATGAACAGCGTTACTGTTCAAATTACACCTCATTTGGTTCATCATCAGGAAAACACATGCAATTTAGCCACTTAAAAATGTGTGAATGCAGCGATATTACCTATTTAGCGTCACAATTTGGCGGCCTCCCTGCTTAATGAGGTGGCTCTCTCGTGCTTAGGGGTGGGGAGAGACAGGTGCCTCTCCCCGGGGTTTACGGCTTTGCAACTTCCTAATTGCTGAATAAACCGTTAGTCATCATGATCTGCGCCATCTCGATCATCGTCATCGTCATCGTCATCGTCATCGTCATCGTCATCATCGCTGCTTCGAGGAGACAACACCTTGGTCCTTGCCGTCTTCTTGTCCATATCAGGATCATCATCCGCGATAGTGGCCACCCAGAAGATCTTACCGGCCTCTGTCGGTGTGAATGATGGAAATTCAAACTCAGAAGCCATGTTGTTGACTGGCGCGGAAACCATTATTGTTTCACGATAGACTTCCACACCGTTTTGGGTACCCGTAACAGCAGCCATTCGTGGTTCATCAACCGTTCCCCGGTTCTTAACCTTCAACTCGACCTCAATACTGTCTCCTCTGCCGAGGCGATGCAGGCGGTCCACTTTCAATTTACGGATATCCAAATCCACGTCACCAACTGGCGGAGTGACCTCGTCATCGATGGTTGCCGTTGTACTATCCGAGTCGGTAGCGCCCGCACTATCCGTCACTGTCAGGGTCACATTGTAGGTACCCGCAGTGGAGTAGCTGTGGGTCGGGCTCTCGCCAGAGCCACTATTGCCATCACCGAAGCCCCAGGCATAGGTCAGCGGCTCACCTTCCGGATCTGATGAACCTGAACCATCAAACTGCACAGGCACATTTACCGCACCGGTGTACGGACCATTGGCATCAGCTGTGGGAGGTAGATTGCCTACGCCGATGGTGGCTGTTGTGGTATCGGTGTCAGTTGCACCCGCATCATCAGTCACCGTGAGGGTGACAGTGAAGGTTCCGTCGGTGTTGTAAGTGTGGCTTGGATTGACACCTGTGCCGCTACTGCCGTCACCGAAATCCCAGTTGAAGGAGACGATCGAGCCATCTGGATCGGATGAAGCCGAACCATCGAACTGCACGGGTGAACCAGCCGTACCGTTGTAAGGCCCATTGGCGTCAGCGACAGGCGGTTCGTTGGGGGCAATACCGATATTGGCTGTGGTTGAATCGGCTGCTGTTACACCTGCATCGTCGGTGACGGTCAGGGTTACAGTGAAGCTGCCATCCGAAGCATAGGTATGCGAAGGTGTGGGCCCTACATCCATGGCAATGGTGCCGTCACCAAAGTTCCAGTCATAGCTAACAATAGAGCCGTCCTGATCTGTGGAAGCGGTGCCATCAAACGTCACTGGAACACCAATTGTTCCGCTATACGGGCCATTGGCATCGGCCACGGGAGGCAGATTGGGTACGTCGCTGATAGTAGCAGCGGTCCCGGCCGAGTCGGTCACACCGGCATCATCCATTACCGTCAGGGTGACATTGTAAGTGCCCGCTGCATCATAGGTATGGGTTGGGGTCTCGCCTGTGCCAGTATTACCGTCACCAAAGTTCCAACTGTAAGAGGTGATTGTCCCGTCAGGATCGTTTGAAGCTGAGCCATCGAACTGCACTGGCAAGCCGACTGAGCCGGTATAAGTCCCATTCGGATCAGCAACGGGCGCCTGGTTACCCAGGGCGATGGTGGCAGCGGTGGACGCAGTGTCGGTCGCACCCGCATCATCGGTTACCGTCAGAGTTACGGTAAAGGTACCATCGGTGTTGTACGTGTGGCTTGGACTGATACCTGTGCCGCTACTGCCATCACCGAAATCCCAGTTGAAGGAGACGATCGTCCCGTCCGGATCGGACGAAGCGGATCCATCAAACTGCAGGGGGGCACCGACGGTGCCGTTATACGGACCATTGGGATCGGCAGCGGGAGGTTGGTTGACCGCGACCGGAAAATCATTCGGATCGCCCGGGAACGTCAAGGCGCTGATTTCCGTAATATTGGTAAAGCCGTCTCCGTCCGAGTCCGAAGACTCAATCGCGGCAAAGTTAATCCCCGCACTTCGGAGATCATCACCATAGGGATTAAAATCAAAACCACTAGTATGGCAAGTGTCACAGCTATCAAGCCGCGTACCTGTCGTATTGTAAGTGTCATTAAAGTTATCGAGAACAGATTGAAACGCCTGCGCTTGTGGCTGCCAGGCAACAAAAATACAGAGAATTGTGAGAAACGCTATAAAAAAATTCTTGATTCGAGCTACAGATATGCCGATCATCGTTTATCTCTCCTGTGAAGAACGCGTGGCGGTGGTTGGTAATCAGCGACTTTTGAATAACCACAAGGATTAATTTTCAGTCAAAAAGTTTTCTGCCGTGCTGTTACTATTCTGTTAAACAGTTTACTTTAAAGAAAAATTCACCACTCAAAAATGATTGGGTATGGCTAACCTTCACTACAGCACAGCCTGCTATAGGTGTCTATTGAATGCGCTATTACAATAAATATATTTGCCTCTAACCCTCCTTCTTAAGTTGTGATGCCAAACGATTTGGCTTTAACTTGTCTTGACTACTAAGTAACGTAAAAATTACTTAGTTAGGTTCCATCGCAGGGTCACTTTATTTATTTGAAATTGGAGATAGAGAAATCTACATGTATTGACAAGGCGAGTGCCAATGATACAAAGAGAAATAGAGGTAAGACCAAGCATCGTTATAACACTTTACGCCCCCTATTTTTCTTTTGTTCATAATAGTCAATTTTTAATTTAAGGGTAACGTCCCAATGTCATTAAGTTAAGCAGTAAGCCATTGATTCACTTTGCCCTTTTATAGTTTCCATGAAACGTTTTGGTCTTTGATTTCCGCCGCTGATAATGCCTGTTATATCGTACCGGTTCTATTG
>Ga0316204_10003825_pt1 | contig 28801 bp, 27 predicted proteins | sample 6monrhotite_MG_2_FD_205661 | JGI IMG/M metagenome (GOLD analysis project Ga0316204, IMG submission 205661) | Microbial mat bacterial communities from mineral coupon in-situ incubated in ocean water Damariscotta River, Maine, United States -... | ecosystem: Environmental > Aquatic > Marine >...
TCCCGGCGAATCATCCGGAGTGATGCCACAATTCTGGCTGCCGCATCCCGCATTGTTTACAACAACATCAATGCGCCCGTATTTTGCAAGAACTGCTGCGATCATGCCTTCAACTGCTTTCTCGTCAGAAACATCTGCTTTGAAAAAAGTGGTCGTAAACCCCTCGGCTGCGAAGGCTTCAACCACTTTCTCAGAACGTTCCTGACCACGTGCGACAATGGCAATTTTTGCACCTTCGCCTGCAAACTTGCGCGCTATCGCTTTTCCGATTCCAAAGTTGGCACCGGTTACAAGAACAATTTTGTCGTTAAACCTCATGATACGCCCCTCCGATGAATGAATTTCGCTTTAGACTAAGATGCAAAAGCCATTCGGTGGCAAATCATGTTTTTCGGGCTTTGCTATTTCTGCGGATTCTTTTCGTCACATTCTGCGTCTCTTGATTGTACACTTGGCTTGCTGAAAGAATGGTAAGATTGGTTTTTGGGGGTCCGAAACCCAAAGCTTTCTTTATGTTACTAATAATGAATAAATTTTGTTTTTTGGTAACATTAATTATTGCAGCGAGTCGGTTTTTCTTGTATTATCGACCAAACGGTCGGCGTATTATGTGGCGAAAATAAAGGGAGACCACGGTCTATGACTGCATTCATCTGCGATGCCATCCGAACACCAATCGGACGATACGGCGGCGCACTTTCTTCGATTCGGGCAGACGATCTGGCGGCAGTGCCAATATCTGCATTGAAGGGCCGCAACCCAGAGGTGGATTGGGCCAGCATAGACGACGTGATCTTTGGGTCGGCCAATCAGGCTGGCGAAGACAACCGCAATGTTGCGCGTATGGCATCACTGCTTGCAGGCCTGCCTATTGAAGTTCCGGGAACAACCATAAACCGCCTATGTGCCTCTGGTATGGATGCGGTTGGCATGGCTTCGCGCGGAATAAAATCAGGTGACTATGAACTGGCTATTGCGGGTGGCGTCGAAAGTATGAGCCGCGCGCCCTTTGTAATGCCGAAGGCGGAAACCGCGTTCAGCCGCGCGAACGTAGTTCATGACACCACGATTGGCTGGCGATTTATTAACCCTAAAATGAAAGCCGCCTATGGCGTTGATTCCATGCCACAAACCGCTGACAATGTCGCCGCGGATTACAACATAAGCCGTGAAGATCAGGACGCTTTTGCCGCCCGGTCACAAGCGCGTTGGGCTGCGGCGCATGAAGCAGGTATTTTTGCTGAAGAGATTGTACCGGTTGAGGTTCCTCAACGTCGGGGTGATCCGATTGTTGTTGATACCGACGAACATCCCCGCCCCGGAACGGATGCAGCGAAGCTTTCCAAACTGCGCGGGGTAAATGGCCCGGACCTGAGCGTGACAGCCGGGAATGCATCCGGCGTAAACGACGGCGCGGCTGCGCTTTTGCTCGCCTCCGAATATGCGGCTGTGCAAAATGGCCTGACCCCAATGGCGCGAGTTGTTGGCATGGCAGCTGCAGGTGTCGCGCCGCGTATAATGGGAATTGGCCCGGTTCCTGCCACACGTAAAGTGCTGGCGAAAACGGGCCTCTCTATCAACGACATGGATGTGATCGAATTGAACGAGGCATTCGCCAGCCAGGGCCTCGCCACGTTGCGCGAACTGGGCCTGCCGGATGATGCCGTACACGTAAATGCGAATGGCGGTGCGATAGCAATGGGCCACCCGCTGGGAATGTCCGGCGCGCGTCTTGTTCTGACTGCTGCCTATCAGTTGAAACGAACAGGTGGGCGCTATGCGCTATGCACCATGTGTGTGGGTGTCGGGCAGGGCACGGCCATCATCATCGAACGAATTTGATCGGAGGAAACCACAATGTACGCTCAAATGATCAAGACCGCCGGAACCGGCGTTAAATCTCCGGAAGAAATGACGGATCAGGAACGCGCCTTCCAGGCCCGGATCGATGCAGATGAAAAAATCGAACCCAAAGACTGGATGCCCGACGACTACCGCGCCACGCTGATCCGGCAGATCGGCCAGCACGCGCACAGCGAAATCGTGGGGCAGCTTCCCGAAGGCAACTGGATCACACGTGCGCCAACGCTTGAACGCAAGGCGATTTTGCTTGCCAAAGTGCAGGACGAAGCCGGCCACGGTCTTTACCTTTACTGCGCGGCAGAAACGTTAGGTATCAGCCGGGATGAGCTGACAGAAGACCTGCTTTCCGGCAAAATGAAGTATTCTTCCATCTTCAATTACCCAACGCTGAACTGGGCTGATATGGGTGCTGTTGGCTGGTTGGTTGATGGGGCCGCAATTATGAATCAGGTGCCGCTACAACGCACCTCTTTCGGCCCTTATTCCCGCGCGATGGTTCGTATCTGCAAGGAAGAAAGCTTTCACCAGCGCCAAGGCTACGACATCATGATGAAGATGTGCCAAGGCACTGAAGAACAAAAGCAAATGGCTCAGGATGCGATGAACCGCACCTGGTTTCCTGCCTTAATGATGTTCGGCCCTTCTGACAAAGATTCAGTCCACTCAGCCCAGTCAATGGCATGGAAAATCAAGATCAACACAAATGACGAGTTGCGGCAAAAATTCGTCGATCAGACGGTGCCTCAGGCTGAATATTTGGGCCTGACCATTCCGGATGAAAACGTAAAACTTAACAAAGAAACGGGCCACTATGATTACTCCGAACCCGATTGGTCAGAGTTTTTTGAAGTGATCAAAGGAAATGGCCCCTGCAACACCGAGCGCCTTAATGCCCGAAACAAAGCATGGGACGATGGCAAATGGGTGCGTGACGGCCTGCTGGCCCATGCCCGCAAAAAGGCCGCGCGCAAAGCATCAGCCAAAACTGCCGCCGAGTAATCCGCGCGAAACGAAAAGGATAAAACCATGAAAAATGAATGGCCTCTCTGGGAAGTTTTCATCCGCGGGCAACACGGCATGAGCCACCGCCACGTGGGTTCGCTTCATGCGCCCGATGCAGAAATGGCAATCAAGAACGCGCGCGATGTCTATACGCGCCGCAATGAAGGCGTCAGCATCTGGGTTGTCGAAGCAGCGCATATTGCTGCCTCTTCCCCAAGTGACAAAGGCCCGCTTTATGAGCCGTCAAATTCCAAAGTGTATCGTCACCCGACCTTCTTTGACATTCCAGAAGACGTAGGGGCGATGTGATGGCGGACAAACTCAACAAAAATGACGCGCTGTTTCAGTTCCTGTTACGCCTTGGCGACAACACCCTTGTTCTGGGGCATCGGGTTTCTGAATGGTGCGGCCATTCCCCGGTTCTTGAAGAAGACATAGCCCTTGCAAACACCGCACTCGACATGATTGGCCAAACACAGTTTTGGCTGGGTCTGGCAGGCGAAGTTGAGGGCAAAGGCAGGACCGCCGACAATCTGGCTTTCTTGCGAGATGTCTGGGACTTTCGCAACCTTCTGCTGGTCGAACAGCCTAACGGTGATTTCGGCCAGACAATGATGCGCCAGTTCCTGTTCGATGCCTGGCATTCGATCATGCTTGGCCGTTTGATGAAAAGTTCCGATCAGCGGATCGCAGACATCGCCGAAAAGGCGAGCAAAGAGGTCGCCTACCACCTAGAGCGTTCGGCCGATACGGTCGTAGGCCTTGGGGATGGTACCGAAGAAAGCCATGCCAAGATGCAAACCGCCTTGGATTTGCTATGGCCCTACATCGGGGAAATGTTTGTCGGTGATGAGGTTGACGCAGAAATGGTCAAGGCGGGTGTTGCGCCTGATCCAGCCTCGTTACGTGACGAGTATGATGCGTTAGTAGGCCGGGTACTTGCCGATGCAACTCTGGCGATTCCGGACAGCAAGTTCGCCCATAAAGGTGGTAAAACCGGAATGCGGCACTCAGAACATCTAGGCCATATCCTGACGCAAATGCAGTGGCTGCAACGCGCCTACCCCGGCGCAACCTGGTAAAATGTAATGTCAAAACCGTCACTCAAACAGGTCTGGGAATGGCTTGATGCCGTTCCTGACCCCGAGATCCCCGTGATCTCGCTTGTTGATCTCGGCATCATTCGCGATGTCGATTGGCAGGAAGACACGCTTTGTGTGACGGTAACACCAACCTATTCAGGCTGCCCAGCAACGTCGATTATCAATCTTGATATCGAGACTGCCCTACGTGACCACGGTGTCGAAAAGCTGGAGTTGAAACGGCAGCTTTCCCCCGCCTGGACCACCGATTGGCTGACCGATAAGGGCAGGGAAAAACTGGAAAAATACGGGATAGCCCCACCCCAGCCCGCCGGTGGCCCAAAGCGTTGCCCACTTTGTGGTGGGACTGACCTTGAGAAAATCAGCCAGTTTGGCTCGACACCATGCAAAGCACACTGGCGCTGCCGCGCCTGTGCTGAACCTTTTGACTATTTCAAGTGCATCTAAGGAGGATCCGATGGCGCGCTTTCATAACCTAACCGTCACCGACGTTCACAAAACAATCCGCGACGCGGTTGTCGTGACACTGAAACCCGAAAATGGCGCAGCTGACGCGTTCGATTTCACGCAAGGTCAGTATCTGACCTTCCGCCGCGACTTTGACGGCGAAGAACTACGCCGTTCTTACTCAATCTGTGCAGGCAAAGATGAGGGCATTCTTCAGGTCGGTATCAAGCGCGTTGAGGGTGGGGCATTTTCGACCTGGGCGAATGAAAACCTAAAAGTCGGAGAGACATTGGAGGCAATGCCGCCTATGGGTGCGTTTCACACACCGTTGGATGCAGTGGCTGAAAAGAGCTATCTCGGTTTTGCAGGCGGCTCGGGCATAACACCGGTTTTGTCGATCCTCAAAACTGTTCTTTCGCAGGAACCAAAATCGGAGTTCACGCTGGTCTACGCCAATAAAGGCGTGAACACGATCATGTTCCGGGAAGAACTTGAAGACCTTAAGAACCTCTTTATGGGACGCCTAAACATTATCCACATTCTGGAAAGTGACGCGCAGGACATCGACCTGTTCACTGGACTAATAGACGCCGAGAAATGCAAACAACTGTTCAAGCACTGGATCGATATCGAAAACGTAGACACCACCTTCATCTGCGGTCCCGAGCCGATGATGCTGACGATTGCAGCCGCCTTACGCGACCACGGCCTGACCGACGCTCAGATCAAGTTCGAGCTTTTTGCCAGTGCACAACCCGGTCGTGCCACGCGCAAAGTGGTAAGCGCGGATTCTGCCGGAAAAGCAAACGAAACCAACGCAAGTATCACGCTTGATGGTGCGACACGCAGTTTTAAAATGCCAAAAAATCAGACCATTCTGGAAGCAGCGCTTGAGAACGCGCTTGACGCACCTTTCGCATGTAAAGCCGGAGTCTGCTCAACATGCCGCGCCAAGGTAACAGAGGGCGAAGTTGAAATGATCGCAAACCACGCGCTGGAAGATTACGAAGTTGCGCGTGGCTATGTGCTGACGTGCCAGTGTTATCCGCTGACCGACAACGTTGTTGTCGACTACGATCAATAGGAGAACCCCATGACCGACGAAATGAGCATTGAAAGCTACCTTTCCGCTGGTGGGGTGCTGACCTCTCCCGGAAATGTGCCTCCCCGGTACCGCGCGGAACTTATGCGCCTGATGGCCACCTTTGTTGACAGTGAACTGGCGGGGGCTGCCGGGTTTGCCGACATCATCAACCAGGGGCCGGGTATCAAAGAGCGCATCGCCGCCGCAAAGATCGTTCTGGAAAAAACCGACAACGCCGACCGCGTTCTCAAAATTATGGGAGAGTTCGGTGCAAATACAGATAGATACGCCGTTCACCACCCCTGGGCGGTACGCCTGGATCGGAACGCTGATATTGGTGCGACCCGAACCGAATCTGACATGCGACTTGCGGTTTTTAACTACCCGCTTCAAGGGTGGGCCGACGCCGTTGTGATGAACCTTCTTATGGGTCTTGCCGTTGCTGTACAGCTTGAGGAATTTTCGTCTGTATCTTACCAACCGCTGGCCGAACAATTCCGCGCTATCGCCCCGATTGAGGCCCGCCACGCGGAACTGGCGCTGGAGGGTTTGACGAAGCTGCTGGAAGACGGTTCGGCAAAGGCAGATATACAAGCCTTGGTCAGTTACTGGTGGCCACGCGTCGCGGCAAGTTTTGGCAGCACCAAATCCGATCGCGCAGATGCGCTAAAAGCTTTTGGCTTACGCAAAAGCACAAATGCCGATCTCAAATCCCGCTGGGAAACCGAGGCAAAAGCGGTTTTGGGGAGTTTGGATCTCAAAGCTGGGTAAAACTTGATGGCAGAACCGGAATTGGTCGACTCTGCCACCAGACAAGTCTTGTTTTAAAGGCCACGGACTCCGCTGAGTGTCAGATTGCTTACAATGTTTGCATAGTCCTCGCGTGCCTTCGCGTCTGCCGTGCTGTTCCACATGTAAAACCAGTTAAGCATCCCGAACACAGACATCGTCGCCGCATGAAGTTTGCCTTTTTCGCCTTCAAACACTTCAGGTGCGATTGCCTGTACAATGTCCGAAAGATGTTTCACCAAATCGCGTTGATAGCCGCGCAAAACATCTTGCTGATCGTCCGGCAGCATTGCAAAGCCACCACCCTGAACCCGGTGTTCATCATCAGCCCCCTGATACGCCAGCAAAATGGCGGATACCGTCACACGGAATCTGTCTTCCGGGGCAAGGCTCGTCGGCGCAGCATTACAAATTCGGTCACGCAATTCCTTGAGGTAAGTATCTAGAATATCAAACAAAAGTGCATCTTTACCACTGTAGTAGTGATAGATATTCGCTTTCGATATCCCACAAGCTTTCGCTAGCTGGCTCATCGATGCGCGGTCAAACCCTTCGGTTGCAAATACGCTGGCAGCTACTTTTAGAATTTGTCCGCGTTTCTGGTCATAGTCTTTGGCGATTGTACGGGCCAAAACTCACTCCTTTTTGCGGTTGTCAACGACCCGCTTGGCTTTGCCTTGACTGCGTTCAACATCACCAGGTTCGCCCACGATGATCTCGGTCGAAATACCAACCATATCTTTAATGCGCTTGGTCAACATCCTGGCCGATGCCGTTTTCGATAGCTCATCCGTCGCGTCCGGATTCGCCTCAACATAAACACGCATGGCGTCCATTCGGCCCGATTTGTAAAGCTCGATCTGGAAATGCGGTGCCAGACCGCCCGTGGCCATCAATTGTTCTTCAATCTGAGTTGGAAAAACATTTACACCGCGCAGAATAATCATGTCGTCCGAACGACCTGTGATTTTTTCCATCCGCCGCATGCTCCGTGCTGTGCCCGGTAAAAGACGCGTCAAGTCCCGCGTGCGATAGCGGATCATCGGCAGGCCCTCTTTGGTGAGCGTGGTGAAAACAAGCTCCCCCATCTCGCCATCTTCAACTGGTTCGCTCGTGATCGGATCAATGATCTCAGGAAAGAAATGATCTTCCCAGATCACCGGACCATCCTTTGTTTCAACGCATTCGTTGGCAACACCCGGCCCCATTATTTCAGAGAGGCCGTAGATATCGACAGCATGCATGTCAAATGCGTTCTCGACTTCCTTGCGCATCGCATCTGTCCATGGCTCTGCTCCAAATACGCCGACCTGCAACGAACATTCTCGCGGATCAAGGCCGACCTTGTGGAACTGTTCGAGGATGTTCAGCATATAGGACGGAGTCACCATGATCCCGTCAGGTTTGAAATCGGTTATCAGGCCCACCTGTTTTTCTGTTTGCCCACCTGACATCGGTACAACAGTGGCACCAAGCCGTTCGATCCCATAGTGCGCGCCAAGACCGCCTGTGAACAGACCATAACCATATGCGTTGTGCACCATGTCACCCTTGCGAAGACCCGAAGCCCGCAAGCTGCGCGCCACCAGATCAGCCCAATTGTCGATGTCAGTCTTGGTGTAGCCGACAACCGTTGGCTTGCCAGTGGTGCCGGACGAAGCATGCAAGCGGATAATTTCGCTACGCGGAACGGCAAAAAGGCCAAAAGGGTAGTTGTCACGCAGGTCATTTTTGTAAGTGAACGGGAATTTAGCGAGGTCAGACAACGTAGTCAGATCGTCAGGATGAACACCAGCTTCATCAAAGCGTTGTTTGTACATCGACACGTTGTCGTAGGCGTAACGCACGGACCATTTGAGCCGATCAAGCTGAAGCGCGCGGATTTCATCAACCGAGGCAATCTCAATCGGATCCAGGTCAGATTTCTTTGGTGTCAGATCTTTCATTCTTTCCTCCCTAACGGATCATTCCTGAAACAATTGGCCTTTGATGGCACGTGAAAAACCGCGAAGTTCAGCGATAAGTTTTCCATCCTGATTGGTTACCTTCACATCGTATATTCCACTACGACCGGTCAAACTGACTTCGTGTGCAGTGGCCGTCAGACGGTCACCCACATGCCCGGGCGCTATATAGCTGATCACGTTGTGCTGGGCGACTGTCGACTGATTACGGCTATTGCAAGCGAAGGCAAAGGTACTGTCCGCCAGTGAAAACGTAATACCGCCGTGACAAATTCCATGCCCATTTGCATGGTGGCGTTCTACGGTCAGCGCCATGACGGCACAGCCTTCATCCACCTCAACAAGTTCGATGCCCAACCAGCTTGACGCGCCATCGTCTGCCCACATCGCTGCAGCGCTGCGCTCTGCTTTTTCTTTTGGTGTCATTGTCATGATTTGACCCCGGTGAATTTTGGAGCACGCTTTTGCAAGAAAGAACTGACACCTTCAGCGTAGTCTGGAGTTTCTCCACAAATTTTCTGGCTTTTTGCTTCCAGATCAAGCTGTTGATCCAAGCTGTTTGTTGATGCCGCCTGAATCGCCATCTTGGTCATCCCAAGGCCAACTGTTGGGCTATCTGCCAGTTTTGCAGTCAGGTCGCGTGCTTCACCCATTAACGCTTCGTCTTCAACAGCGCGCCAGATCAGGCCCCAGTCTTCGGCTTTCTGTGCGCTTAAGGGTTCTGCCGTCAATGCCAGTGCCTTGGCACGCGCTTCACCTAACAAATGCGTCAACGACCATGTACCGCCGCCGTCGGGGATCAGGCCAACCTTGGCGAATGACTGAATGAACTTTGCACTTTGTGCCGCCAAAACGATGTCACACGCCAGTGCAATGTTGGCCCCTGCCCCGGCAGCAACGCCATTGACAGCACAAACAACGGGGAACTCTAGCGATCTGATCAACCGGACAAGTGGGTTGTAAAAATTCACCAGCGTTGCCCCAAGATCTGGTGAGCCAGACATTTTTGAAGGATCCCGATCCCCGAGATCCTGCCCTGCGCAAAACCCTCTGCCCGCGCCCGTCATAAGGATTGCACGGGCACCTTTATCACGTGCGACTTCAAGTGCTGAACGCAGTGCAAGATGCATTTCATCGTTAAAACTGTTTAACCGATCAGGGCGATTCAGCGTTATTTCGACCCAGTTTTCATGCACTTGCGTAAGAATCGTATCGCTCATAACGGCCCCTGCGAAATTATAGAACAAGAAAACATTTGCATAAACCGAACGGTTGGTCAATAAATAATCAACCTTTGATTCTTTGATCGGAGCTTGGCCAATATGTCTGAAAACCGGACAGTCCGGACCTATATAGAAAACGACATTGCCTGGGTGACTATTGACAACCCTCCAGTCAACGCAACGTCGACTGCTGTTCGCGAAGGGCTGGAAAGCGCTATCGCCGAGGTTGCCGACGCGCGCGTTGCCGTTCTCATATCCGAAGGCCGGACTTTTATTGCAGGCGGTGACATGTCCGAATTCGACGCGCCGCCAGTCGCGCCTCACCTCCCAGACGTAGTGCAGATGATCGAGGACAGCGAAGTACCCTTTATTGCCGCTATGCACGGAAATGTACTTGGTGGTGGGTTCGAAATTGCAATGGGATGCGCATGGCGCATTGCCGCTAGCGGAACCCGGTTTGGTTTACCCGAAGTGAATGTTGGCGTTATTCCCGGCGCGGGCGGCACCCAACGGCTGCCGCGACTTATCGGTATAGAACCTGCGATTGATATCGCCTGCGCCGGTAAAATTATTAACTCAGAAGAGCTGTACCGGCTCGGCGGTCTAGACCGGGTTGTTGAAGGCGATCTGAAGCAGGCAGCGCTGGCCTTCGCCCAAACGTTGCCACCCCGGCCAACCCCGGTCAGTCAGCGAATTGTTGAACAGATTGATGAGGCGACTTTAACGCGCAAAAAAGCTGAGGTTTTAAGACGTGCAAAAGGTCAGCACGCGCCTTTGGATAATTTCGACGCACTTACATGGGCAGCACGCCCCTTTTCCGAAGCGCAACCAAAAGAACGCGAACTGCATCTTGCGCTACGCAAATCGTCGGAATCTCGCGCCCTTCGCCACGCGTTTTTTGCAGAACGACAGGTTGCGAAACCTGCGGCGATTGCTGGCGCGACAGCGCGTGAGGTTGAACACATAGCTGTTGTTGGTGGTGGGTTGATGGGTGCAGGCATTGCAGCTTCAGCATTGAACGCTGGCCTCAAGGTTACATTGATTGAACGTGACAAGACGGCTGCGAATGCTGCGCATGATCGGGTCACAAATTTGCTGGATGGCGCATTAAAGCGTGGAAAAATAGACGCTGCGCGACACAATCAGCAACTCAACGCGTTACGCACATCTGACGCCTATTCTGATGCGGCGCCTGCTCAGTTGGCGGTGGAGGCCGTATTTGAAGACGCGAGTGTCAAACAAGCCGTTTTCAGGGAACTTGCCGCATCAATGGATCGCAATGCCATTCTTGCCACCAATACGTCCTACCTCGACCCAACCGTCATTTTCGCAGGCATTGAAAACCCTTCACGCTGTATTGGGCTTCATTTCTTTAGCCCGGCACATATCATGAAACTGCTGGAAATCGTTAAAACGCCCGAAACACAACCCAACGTTTTGGCAACTGGTTTTGCCCTTGGAAAACGCATGCGTAAAGTATCCGTCCTTTCCGGAATATGTGACGGTTTCATTGGCAATCGGATGCTGGCAGCTTACCGACGTGAAGCGGATTATTTGCTGGCTGACGGTGCCCTGCCCTATCAGGTTGACGTAGCAATGCGGGCCTTTGGGGTGCCGATGGGCCCCTATGAAATGCAGGACTTGACCGGGTTGCAAATTGCCTGGGCAAACCGCAAACGACAGGCTGCAGACCGCGACTCCAAAGAACGTTATGTGCCAATTGGTGATCAGCTTTGCGAAATGGACCGCCTTGGTCAGCGCAGCGGGCGCGGTTGGTATCTCTATGATGGGGATAGCCGAAAACCCCGGCGTGACCCCGAGGTCGAACAGATGATCGCCGACTATTCCGCAAAGCAAGGAATAAACCGCCAAAACTTTACTGAAATCGAGATTTCGTCGCGTCTGCTGGCGGTTTTGGCCAACGAAGGCGCGCAAATTGTCGAAGACGGAATTGCCGAGGGGTTTTCTGAAATCGATATGGTGCAGATCCACGGGTATGGGTTTCCGCGCTGGCGCGGCGGGCCTATGCACTATGCCAGTGAAATTGGATGGCAGACAACATCTGAGACGATGACGACCGTCGCTGGTGAAAGCCCAAACTCATGGCGACTGGCAAACATGAACGACGAAGAACCGAAGAAACTGAAAACCGCAGCAGTTTAGACGACTGATGCAGGACGAACTGAAAATTGATCATGAACAGGGAGGATCCTCATGACTAAATTTACAAAATTAACTGGTCTTTTGGCAGGAGCTACAATGGCATTCGCGGGGACGGTTGCATTTGCTGCCGATTACACGCTGACCATTTCAAGCTGGGCCCCACCGACCCACGGCATCAACGCAATGATGTGGCCCAAATTCATCGAAATGGTCGAAGAGGCAACAGATGGTCAGGTTACGGCAGAGCTGAAGCTTGGCATCGCGCCACCCCCGGCACAGATGGATTTGGTGCAAGATGGTGCAGCAGATGCATCGATCATTTTCCACGGCTATCAGCCGGGTCGTTTTGTCACGACAAAACTGATCGAGCTTCCTGGCTACGAAGGTTCTGCTGAACAGGCATCTGTTGCTTACTGGCGCACTTATGAAACCTATTTGCAAGCTGCAGATGAGCATCGCGGCGTTAAGGTCATTGCGCTTCACACACACGGCCCGGCACAATTACATTCAGCAGATGCGGTGACCTCGCTTGACCAAATTTCGGGCCTGAAAGTCCGCATTCCAGGTGGTGTTGGTGGTGATGTTGGCGCCGCACTCGGCGCAACAGGAATTCAGGTTCCTGCGCCCAAAGTGTATGAAACACTCGCCTCAAGAGCGGCTGATGGTGTTGTGATGCCAATGGAATCGAGACGCGGATTTAAACTGACTGAAGTCGCGCAGAATGTTTTCGAAGTTCCCGGTGGCCTGTACCGCGGATCTTTCGCTTTCATCATGAATGAAGACACTTTTGCCGATCTGCCAGAAGATCTTCAGGCGGCTCTTGAAGAAAATGTTTTTGGTGAACCTCTAAGCCGTGAGATTGGCAAAATCTGGGACGAGATTGATGCGATCGGTCGTACAGCGACAGCTGAAACCGAAGGCAACGCCATCAACCCGGCAAGCGATGCTGATCTGGCGAAATTCAACCAGATTGCCGAAGGCATCATAGCAAGCGTTATTGCCGAAGTTACTGAAACCGGCATCGACGCTCAGGCTGCTTACGAAATGGTCAAGGCCGAAATGGCAGCGAACTAAGCTGACTTAAAAATCAGGCTGGCTGAGCCGATCCCGCCAGCCTGAAGCGACCCAATGGAGGTAGCGAATTGAAAAACTTTATAAATTTCATGCAGCGCATCAGTTTCCTGCCAGTGCTGCTGGCTTGCCTCGCGCTCTTCATTCTTATGGTCATGACTTTTTGTGATGTCATTCTGAGGTCGCTTCTTAATTCACCAATCGAAGCTGCGACGGAACTGACCCGCATTTTAATGGCAATCATGGTCTTCTCCGTTCTTCCCATTATCTCGGCTCGGGGTGACCATATTGCAGTTGACCTGACAGACGGTTTCTTCCATCGCTACCGGCTGGAACGGCTGCGTGATGGTGCTGTTTTTCTAAGCAGTGGGATAATGTTGTTCTGGCCGATTCATCGTGTCTGGCTGTTGTCTGAACGCGCTCAGGAATATGGCGATGTGACCGAGTACCTTTCGATCCCACAGTTTTACATCGGTGGGTTCATCGCGCTTGCGACGGCAATTACCTCTGCCACGATGATCATCACCGGACTGCTTCGTCTTTTTGCCCCCAAACTCTTGCAGGAGAGCATGCAATGACCGCTGCGCTGATCGGCTTTGCCGTTGTCCTGATACTGGTATTTTTACGCCTGCCCATCGTTTTTGCGATGGGTTTGGTTGGCTCTCTGGGCTTTGCCTACGAACGTGGCGGCACGATCTTTTCCGAACGCGGCCTGAAGGCCGCAATGTCGATGGTTGGGCGTCAAATCACGGATACTGCGCAAGACTATGGGCTGTCTGTCGTACCGCTTTTCATTCTTATGGGTCTGTTTGTGAACAAGGGTGGTCTTGCGCGCGAACTTTACGCGGTTTCGAACGCATTCCTTGGTCACATGCGGGGCGGCCTTGCCATGGCAACGGTTGCGGCCTGCGGTGGATTCTCTGCGATCTGTGGCTCGTCCCTCGCTACCGCAGCAACAATGTCCAAAGTCGCAATGCCAGAAATGCGGCGTTACGGATATGCTGATTCACTGTCGACCGCATCCATAGCAGCAGGCGGAACGCTTGGCATTCTGATCCCACCTTCTGTCATTCTTGTCATCTACGGGTTGCTGACAGAAACCTCTATTGGCAAGCTGTTTATTGCGGGGGTTATTCCCGGTATGTTGGGTATCCTCTTTTACCTTTTTGCGGTTCGCTGGACTGTCATGCGCAACCCAAAAGCCGGGCCTGCCGGTGAACGTACCGGATGGGGCGAGCGGCTAAAGGCGCTGCGATCTGTCTGGGCTGTGCTTTTGCTCTTTTTCCTTGTGATCGGCGGGCTCTATGGAATCTTTGATTTCGCGCCGCTGAACCTGACCTTTTCACCCACCGAAGCGGCGGGTATGGGCGCAATGGGTGCCTTTCTGATTGCGCTTGGCCGGGGTGGTCTGACGATCAAATCCACCTTTGAAGTGCTCAAAGAAACCTCTTTCACTGCGGCTGCACTTTTTTCGGTTCTGATAGGCGCGCAAATTTTCTCGAACTTCGTCAATCTTGCGGGCCTGCCCGAAGCGCTTATCGGTATGGTTACGGCCTATGATGTTTCACCAATGGTCGTCATGCTAATGATCCTTGGCATCTACATCATCCTTGGCTGCGTTTTTGAGAGCCTGTCGATGCTGCTGCTTACCGTGCCAATCTTTTTTCCGGTTGTCATGTCGCTTGGGTATGATCCGATCTGGTTTGGCATCGTTGTAGTGGTCGTCACGGAAATTTCACTCATAACACCACCTGTCGGCCTTAATGTTTTCATTCTCAGGGCGGTCGTCGGCGATGTTTCAACAGCGACGATTTTCAGAGGTGTCACCCCGTTTTGGATTGCAGATATCTTCCGGCTGGCTCTGATCGTACTTGTGCCAATCATTGTTCTTTATCTGCCCAATAAGATGGGCGCGTTTGGACACTGATGTTTGATCTGACCAACCCACCGGAAGGGTTTCACGAAAACCCCTACCCCACGTACCAATGGCTGCGTGAACAGGCGCCCGTCTGTCCGCAAGCTGACGGGTCTTTTGTCATTACGCGCTATGATGATCTGGACCGGATTTACCGCGACACCACGCTGTTTATCTCGGACAAGAAAAAAGTCTTTGCACCAAAATTCGGTATAGATAGCCCGCTGTTTGAGCATCACACCACTTCGCTCGTGTTCAATGACCCGCCTCTGCACACACGCGTACGTAAGGTGATGGTCGGGGCAATGAACCCGCGTGCACTGGCACAGATGGAACCGGGTCTGGAAACTCTGGTTAGTGGCCTGCTCGACGAGATGGAGGGTAAGAAATCCGTTGAACTGATCGAGGATTTTGCAGGTGCAATCCCAATCGAGGTCATCGGCAACCTGCTCAACATACCGCGTGACCAGCGTGGACCATTGCGCAATTGGTCGCTCGCAATCCTTGGCGCGCTTGAACCGAAACTTTCACAAGAGCAACTGGACTGGGGCAATCGTTCGGTTGAAGAATTTGTGGATTTTTTACGCGTCATTGTCACTGAGCGCCGAAACCATCCGGGAGACCCGGAAACAGATGTTCTGACACGGCTTATTCAAACTGACGAAGATGGGGGATTAAGCGAAGTTGAGCTTTACCAAAACTGTATCTTTATCCTGAATGCCGGGCACGAAACCACGACCAACCTGATCGGCAATGCGCTTGCACTGCTTACAGAGCACCCGGACGCGCGGCGCGCGCTTTTGGACAGCCCATCATTGATAGCAACGGCAGTCGATGAATTCCTGCGTATGGAAAGCCCCAATCAGCTTGGAAACCGGCTGACCACGCAAGACATAACGCTGCACGAAACAGTAATCCCCAAAGGGTCTGATCTGCATCTTTCCATTGGCGCGGCCAACCGCGACTCAGCAAAATTTGAAAACCCTGATCGGCTGATTGTTGATCGAAAGCCGAACAAACACCTCGCATTTGCCGGTGGTCCACATACCTGTGTCGGCCTGACACTCGCGCGTATGGAAGGCCGCATCGCTATCGGGCGCTTTCTTGAACGCTTCCCGAATTATCAACTGACTTCAGGCGCAAAACGTGGCGGCCGCATCAGGTTTCGCGGTTACGCCCGATTGCCTGCCCAACTGAACTAAGGACATCATCATGACGATACAGAAAATCAGCAGTTTTGCCGCCGGTCAGTGGGTTCAACCCGGTCAATCCGCACGTATTATTAAAAGCGCGATCACCGGAGAAGTGATTGCAAAGGCCGGCAATGACGCACTGGATGTGCAATCTATGCTGGATTATGGCCGCGATGTTGGTGGCCCAGCGCTTCGCGCCATGACCTTTCATGATCGCGCCCGGATGCTCAAAGCCGTTGCGATGCAGATCGGAAAACATAAACAAGCACTTTATGACATTTCCTTTGAAACGGGTGCGACGCAATCAGACCACCTGATTGATATAGATGGCGGGATTGGCACAATGTTCGTCTTTGCCTCAAAAGGCCGGCGCGAGATGCCGGACGGGCATGTTTATCTGGATGGCGAAATTGAACAGCTTAGCCGGAATGGCACCTTTCTGGGACAACACATTTGCACCCCGCTGCAGGGGGTCGCGGTGCACATCAACGCTTTCAACTTCCCTGTTTGGGGTATGCTTGAAAAGCTGGCACCAACGTTATTGGCTGGCGTTCCGGCTATCGTTAAACCTGCAACGTCCAGTTGCTACGTCACCGAGGCTTGCGTTCGGATCATGCTCGACAGTGGTCTGTTACCTGCGGGTTCGGTTCAGCTGATTTCTGGTGGCACGGGCGACCTGCTGGACCGTTTGGGAATGCAGGATATCGTCAGCTTTACAGGCTCAGCGCATACCGCACTCAGCCTGCGGTCAGCACCGAACATCTTGCAGAAATCAGTTCGGTTTGTTGCGGAACAGGACAGCCTGAATGCTTCGATTCTTGGGGCTGATGCGACCCCTGGCACACACGAATTTGACCTGTTCGTGAAAGAAGTCAGCCGTGAGATGACCGCAAAAGCCGGGCAGAAATGTACAGCCATTCGCCGGATCATTGCGCCTGAAGTTCAAGTCGAAGCTTTGATAGAAGCGCTTTCAAAACGGCTTGATCAAGTAACAATTGGTGACCCTCGCGCCGAAGGTGTGCGCATGGGGGCCTTGGTCTCTGAAAGCCAGAAACGCGATGTTCTGGAAAAGGCGGCGATCATCGGGCAGCAGGCAGAGCGGGTATATGGCGACCCTGACAATTTCACCCTTCAGGGCGAAGGCGCTGAAAAGGGTGCCTTTGTTCCGCCAATGCTGTTTCACTGCGCAAACCCGGACACTTCCGATCTTGTGCATTGCACCGAAGCATTTGGGCCTGTTTCAACTATCATGGGCTATCGTGATCTCGATCACGCGATTCAGCTTGCGAACCGTGGCGAAGGCAGCCTGGTTGCATCTGTCATTACCCGCGATGGAAACATTGCGCGAAATTTGGCGATGGGAGTTGGCGCTTATCATGGGCGCATTTACTTCAACAACCGCGACAGCATGAAAGAAAGCACCGGGCATGGCTCGCCCCTGCCGCATATGGTGCACGGCGGACCGGGCCGCGCTGGAGGAGGCGAAGAGATGGGCGGGGTACGGGGTGTGATGCACTATATGCAACGGACCGCTATCCAAGGCAGCCCTGACATCCTGTCAGCAATCAGCGGAACATGGATTCCCGGCGCACAAGAGATTGAAGGCACGACGCATCCCTTTACCAAAAAATTTGGCGATCTTGCGATTGGTGAAACGATCCATACCGCATCACGTGAAATCTCGCTGGATGATATCGAGCATTTTGCCGAGTTCACGGGCGATACCTTTTACGCACATATGGATGAAGAGGCCGCAGCAGCCAACCCGTTCTTTCCCGGACGTGTTGCACATGGCTACTTGCTGCTATCTTTTGCTGCTGGCTTGTTTGTAGAACCAAATCCTGGCCCCGTTTTGGCCAATACCGGTCTCGACGGGTTGCGATTCATGAAACCTGTTCAGGCAGGTGACAGCATAAAAGTCAGGCTGACAGTGAAAAAGAAAACGGGCAGAAACGAGGAGTATGGCGAAGTGCGCTGGCACGTATCGCTTACAAATCAGGAAGACGAGCTTGTCGCGGAGTATGAACTTTTGACCATGAATGCTTACTGAAACGCGAAACTTGCAGTTTTAAAACCGAAGGGTGGCAAGACCTTGCATCTCTTCGGGTTGCCACCGTGCCGTATGGTCAGGCGAAAAGGTAACGCCTATAAAGACTGTATGAATTCACTTGCTGGCCACGCCTTTCAAAAATCAGTCGAAGAACTGACCCTAATTGGGCAACAACGGGTCTGGTCGATTATCGTGACCCTTTTCGGGGATCTGGCACAGCGCCCCGGTGACCAGATCAGTGGGCCGCTCATGTCGCGTATCACCGATCAAATGGGTATTAGGCCCGAGGCGATGCGCGTTGCCCTTCATCGTCTTCGCAAAGACGGATGGATCAAAAGCAAAAAGGTTGGTCGCACCAGTTACTACAGCCTGACAAATTATGGTCTGGTGCAAAGTGCCAAGGCCACACCACGCATCTACGCCCAAAATGTTCAAACCAATGAAAACTGGCACGTCGTTGTTACGAAGCCAATGACACAAACCGACAGGCAGTGTTTTGAAAGGGATTTCCTTGGTAAGGACTATGTCGTTCTTGGGACAGGTGTTTATCTTGGAAATGGCGCGCCTTCGGAAACTTTACCAGAAGTTTTCGCGCTGGAAGGCAGCACGTTGGTTGTACCAAACTGGCTGAAAGAAACGATTGCCCCTGCGAAACTGGTTTCCGAGTATGAGTCTCTCGAAAAAGCCCTGTTGGCCGTAGCCGAGCTTGTGGGACCTGATACCACTCTCACGCCACTGGAGATCGCGACGCTGCGTACGCTTGTTGTGCATAACTGGAGGCGCAATCTGCTGCGACATCCGGAACTGCCAGAATCTTTCTATTCAAAAGACTGGCGCGAAAATGAATGCAGAGCCCTGGTCCACCAACTTCTGGGTATGCTCAAACGCCCTTCACTTCGCGGTCTGGAACGCACGACCTGAACGTCCGTGTTTGAGTTCAGCCGATCTAGCTCCCTAACAATTCATCACTTTCAATTCTTGCGACTGTTTCTTTCCAGAGTTCCGCGAATGAACTTGCGAGCATTGATGAGGGGCGATGCGCGGGTGTGAGCAATGCAAACCGAAGCACGACTTCGGGGACGTATGGACGAAAGACAATCTCAGGTTCACCGCGTGTATAGAGCCGATAGCTTTCCGCACTTAGCTTGTCGACAATGGCATAGGCCTGCCCTGCTTCAACAAAAGTAAAAAGAGGCAGGAAATACTGTGCCTCAAAACGCGGATTGAAAGTTTTCCCTGCGGCGTCAAACGTTGCCTTGGTTAAAATATGACTGGAATGCGTATGCTGTAGAACCGCCATCGGCATTCCATCAAGATCAGATGCCGAAATGATTGTTTTTTGTGCCAACGGGTCACGTGCTGGCACTGCACAAACCCCAGTGCTGTTTAAAATATCAGCCTCAACGAGATTAAAATCCGAAATTTTGTCAGCCCCGAGGTCTGCAATTCCAAGGTCGAAATTCTGAGTTGCCACCATCTGCTGGACCTGCTGTGAGCTACGTGTTGTTAGCGTAACTTTGACATCATTATTGTCGGCCACAAACTGACTTATGAGCTTGGGTAACAAAAAAACCGACGGACCCGGCATCGCCACTATCTGCAGAACTCCACTTTTCTTACTGCTTAGACTGCGAAGATTTTGTTTTGTTGCGGCCAGGCGGTCTAACGTTTCTGACGCCTCTGCTAAAAGATAATGCGCTTCGGGAACGGCGATCAACCTTCCCTGACGACGCTCAAACAACTTCAGCTGAAGTTCATCTTCCAACGTACGTAACGACGCGCTGACAGCGGGCTGTGTAAGGTTCAAATTGCGGGCAGCCTGCGAAACTGATCCGCTAAGCATGACTTCCCTGAACGCGGCGAGTTGTTTCAAGTTCAATGTGTAACCCTCTCTTACATTTAGTATAAAAATAATTTATGGAAATCAAAATAATAAAAATTTGATTTTATTGAATTACCGCGACATTCTGTCAGACATCAAATCCAAGTCCATATTATGCGAAACATACGCGCCACTTGGATTGAGATTTTTGTTCTGGGAGGAATATAATGACATTGTTTACGAAACTTACGGGCGTCGCATTGGCCAGCGCCATGTTGGCTGGAACAGCCTTTGCGCAGGAAATGACCTTTTTCCGTATTGGCACGGGTGGTGCTGGCGGAACATATTTTCCGATCGGTGGCATAATCGCTAACGCGATTTCGAACCCTCCTGGGTCCCGTGCATGTGACGAAGGCGGGAACTGCGGCGTTCCCGGTCTTGTTGCTATCGCGCAATCCACAAACGCATCAGCGCACAATGTGAATGCGATCCAGGCTGGCCAGATGGAAGCAGGCCTTACAGGCGCCGCAACGCTGCATTTTGCTTACAATGGCACCGGGAAATACGAAGGTGACGCAAAACCCGACCTTCGGGTTATAGCGAACCTGTTCCCCGAAGATCTGCACCTCGTTCTACCAAAAGGCGCAACGTTGGACGGGCTGGCTGCACTGGAAGGCAAACGCGTTGGCATCGCACAAGCGGGTTCTGGTACGCAGATTGCTGTTGAGCTTATCCTTGGTGACCACGGCATCACCCGTGACAACATCGACGAAGCAGAGCTTAACAACAGCCAAAGTGCTGAGCGAATTTCTGACGGGCAGCTCGATGCTTATTTCTATGCTGCGGGAACACCCGTTGCAGCGATGATCCAGCTCGATAACACAAAAGGGATGGAACTTTACTCCTTCACCGAGGAAGAAGTGCGTCAGGCAAATGAAACCGTACCATACTATGTACCGTCAACAATTATGGCTGGTGTGTACCCAGGTGTAGACTATGACGTTAACACTGTGGCGGTTTCAGGCATGCTGGTTACCAATGCAAACCAGTCTGAAGACCTGATTTACGAAATCACCAAGGCACTGTGGTCAAGCACCGCTCGCAAGTTGCTGGACAACGGTCACCCCAAAGGTCGTGCAATCACCCTGGAAACAGCATTGCTTGGTGTTGACGGTATCGGTGTTCCATTGCACCCGGGTGCAGAGCGTTACTACCGTGAAATTGGCATGCTCGAGTAATCACTTTCTGATTTGCGGGCACTGATAGTCCCAAAAGAAACGGCAGGCCGTTGCACAGCCTCGGCCTGCCCCTTTTAATCACCCCCTATCCGGAGTGACCAGTATGACTTCGCCTGCCCCACATGAACTTGACGCCAAAGCCCTAGAGGCGCTTGAGCGAAAATATGACTCGGCTCTCGCAACGCGGAATAACAACCCTCTGCTAACCAAAGTCATGTATTGGGGAACGGTCGCTTTTGCCCTTTATCACCTTTGGACAGCAGGTTTCGGAACACCGGTTGACCATGTTCATATGGGAATTCACCTTTCCGGTTTGTTTATCTTTATTTTCGTCGGCTTCCCGCTTTTAAAGCTCGCTCAAAGTTACGAGCACCGCCCCGGACGCATTCTAGCCCCTGGCAATGTCCCGATTTATGACTGGGCAATCATGATCCTTGGCGTCTGCGCAGCTTTATTTTTATGGCTTAGCTGGCGCGGCATAGATAGTTTTGGTCTGTCTATCCCCGAACAGGCGCTACGTCAGGGTAACCCAACAGGGCTTGATGTATTTTTTGGATCCATTCTGATTTTGGCAGTCCTTGAGATTGCACGACGCACAATTGGGTTTGTACTGCCACTAATCATCAGCGTCTTTATGATTTACGCACTGTTTGGCCCCTACATGCCCGCTCAGATTTTGCGCCATCCGGGGGTCGACTGGCATCAGTTCGTTAACAACATGTATTTCCCTGCCGAAGGTATCTTCGGCGTCACGCTCTGGGTTGTTTCGACGGTCGTTTTCCACTTCGTGCTGTTTGGCGTTGTTGCCCAGCGCATGGGGCTCGGTCAGTTTTTCGTCGACAACGCAATGATTGCGGCAGGTCGATATACAGGCGGACCGGCAAAAGTTTCAGTGGTTTCATCCGCTTTCTTTGGCACGATATCAGGTTCGTCCATCGCAAATACGGTTTCGACTGGATCCCTTACCATCCCGAATATGAAAAGAATGGGCTACCCCGGCCATTTCGCTGGTGGTGTGGAGGCGGCCGCAAGTGCAGGTGGGCAAATTACGCCACCAATTATGGGAGCTGCCAGCTTTCTGATGGCCGAGTATCTTGAGGTGCCATACACAACAATCGTTATTGCCGCGATCGTTCCCGCGATGATGCACTACATCGGTGTCATGTCGATTGTTCATTTCACTGCTAAACGTCTTAACCTGCCGACATACACGAAAGATGAATTACCCAATCTCATCAAAGTCTGGCGTGAAGGCTGGTTCACAATCATTCCGCTGATCGCTTTGCTGATTGTTCTGTTCTCTGGTTACTCCCCAAATATGGCTGCGTTCATGGGGCTCAATCTTTGTGTCGTCGTCGGGTTTTGTGCCCTGGACAAACCCAAAACCTTGATCGTTCCCTTCGCCTTGCTGGGTTTCATTTTCTGGAAAGCGTCCCCCTTAAGCGGCGAAGGATTTTCGCCAAATTTGGCGGGCGTTCTTGCCGCGCTCACAATCCTTGGTTCACTTCATCGCAATGAGCGTCAGAATTTCCGCGATCTCTTTGATAGCTTCCATGTCGGCGTTCAATATGCGCTCGCCGTGGGCGCGGCTTCGGCAGCTGTTGGAATTGTCGTTGGGGTTATCAACACAACTGGTGTGGGTTTCCGCCTCGGCTTTATGGTGACCAATGGCGCCGCTGATATGGCTGCTGTCCTTCATCCGTTGCTTGGGTGGATTCCTTCTGAGGCTTTCTCGCAAGCCGGAATTCAACAGTTCCTATCACTCGTGCTGATAGCGATCGCCTGTATCCTGATGGGAGCTGGCTTGCCGACGACGGCGCTCTATATCATGCTGGTATCTGTCGCGCAGCCAGCACTTTCGCAACTGGGTGTTCCCGCGCTCGCAACGCATATGTTCGTACTTTACTATGGGGTTATTTCCGAGATTACACCGCCGGTCTGTGCCTCGGCCTATGCAGCAGCTGGTATCGCCGGCTCAAACCCGTTCCGCACCGGTATTAGCGCGTTCACACTGGGGCTGGGAAAACTAATGGTGCCGATGGTTTTCGTCTACGCACCAACGATGCTGATCGTTCTGCCCGAATACTTCACGTTACTGTCCTTCCTGCAGGTTTCACTGACCTGCGCGGCTGGTGTCTTTGTAATCGCAACAGCGGTCTCAGGTTTCTTTTTAGCCCCTCTGAATGGCATCTGGCGCGTTATTGCGGCCATTGGCGGGCTGTTTCTGGTGGCCCCGTCTTATCAAAGCGATCTGATTTCGCTTGTTCTTTTGGTTCCGGTGTTTTTGCAACAGCAACTTCAGGTTCGAAAAACAATCAACGCGTGAGCCCAGAATGAAAATTGAAACTCAGTCCCCTCCTGTAACCGTTGTTGGTGCGGGTATAGTGGGAATTTGCACGGCGCTCGCTTTGGTTGAACGTGGCGCAAGCGTAAAACTGATTGATCGGGATGAACCTGGGCAGGGCGCGTCTTTTGGTAACGCCGGGGTCATTTCACCCTGGTCTGTCGTACCCCAATCCCTTCCCTGGCTTTGGAAGAGCATCCCAGGCTGGCTGATAGACCCCGAAGGCCCAATTCGGCTACCGCTAAGCTATATGCCGCGATTTCTGCCTTGGGGCGTTAGATTTCTTTATGCCGGACGTGCAAAACGCGTGCGCGAAATTTCAGATGCAATGGAGACATTGAACACCTCAAACATTGAACTATTCAGAAGACACCTTGCTGGTACGGGCCATGAAAACCTGATCGAAGACAGCTACTATGTTCATGTGTACCGCAATCCAAAACAAGCAAGCGTTGCGGGCCTAAGTTGGGATTTACGCCGTGAAAAGGGTGCGCAGGTAGAAGTCGTTGACGGTGAAGAACTACGTCGGTTGGAACCTGCGATATCGCCTGACTACAAGGCAGCGATACTAATCAAGGGTCAGGCACGCGCACGCGACCCCGGACGGATTGGACAAGCGCTGACAGAAAAGTTCTTGTCTCTCGGAGGGGAGGTTTTGCGCGCTACAGTCACGGGATTTGAAAAATCTGACAACACGTGGCTGATCACCACTGATCAGGGGATATTTCCTGCGGAAAAGATCGTGGTTGCTGCAGGTGCCTGGTCGGCAAACCTTTTAAAACCGCTGGGTCTCAGCATACCGCTTCAGGCCGAACGCGGATATCATATCATGTTTGAAAATCCCGGTGTTGAGCTGAACAATTCCGTCATGGATGCGGACTTCAAATTCGTTTCAAGTTCGATGGAGGGCGGCCTTCGCTCTGCCGGAACAGCAGAGTTTGCAGGGCTAGACGCCCCCCCCACAGAGAAGCGGGCGCAGATGCTGATTGGACAGACGAAAAAAATGCTACCTGACCTCAATACAGAAGTGACGAAAAGCTGGATGGGTGTGCGCCCGTCATTCCCTGACAGCCTGCCTGCAATTGGGCCCATTCCCGGGCAGAGCGGTCTATTTGCAGCCTTTGGCCATAGCCACTACGGGCTGATGATGGCCCCCAAGACAGGTGAACTGGTGGCTGACGCGGTGCTAGAGGCACGGAGCAATACAGACCTTTCGCCTTATCGGATCGATCGGTTTTAGCACTTCTCCTTACAGACGGACCAAGTGAATGATTTATCAAGGTGGACAGAACATCTGTGGTGTTTCAATCGGGGTATTGTGCCTTGATTCAGGTTTTCCAAAACCACCGGGGCATATCAAAAACCCATCAAGCCTTCCATTCCCGGTGCATTACGAAACGGTTGTCGGAGCGTCGGTAAAAGACTTGCTGGCAAACCCCTCGCCCGAATTTCTTGTACCCTTTATCAAAGCGGCACAGCATCTTGAACGGCAGGGTGCACGCGCGATCACCGGTAGTTGCGGCTTCCTTGCCATTTTTCAGCAAGAGCTATCCGATGCTGTGAACATTCCTGTCTTCGCCTCCAGCCTTATTCAAATCCCGCTGGCTTACAACATTACCGGGCGCAAAGGCCCTGTTGGTGTTTTGACTGCCAGCCGCGAAAGCCTGACTGACAGACATTTCGAAGCAGTTGGTGCTGCAGGCATTTCCGTTGCGGTTCAAGGCATGGAACATCAACCCGAATTCACCGAAGTGATCCTGCAAGGAAAGCGCAATGCGATGGATCTGGACAAAATCGCGGCCGAAGTGCTCGAATCTGCCACTGAACTGGCCCGTAAAAATCCCGACATGCGGGTATTGGTTCTGGAGTGCACCGATATGCCACCCTACGCACATATTCTGCAGAAGCACCTGAAAATGCCGATCTTTGACCTGACTACATTAACGACGATGGTACATGACACGGTTACCCGCGCACCCTATCCGGGCTTCATGCCTTATGAGTAAATCCTCAAACGGCAAAACTATCGACGAAGCTGAACAAATCCGGAAAGAACCTCTTTGATCTGCGCATGTGCGGGATTTTCAGGTAGGTGAACTGCATAGCAAGACAACACAATTTCCGGAGCACGCCTGACAAGGTACAATTCTCCCTTTGATAGTGGTTCTTCCAGCATGTTTTCAGGGAAATATCCGATCCCGCCGCGTTTCGTCAGATAACGCAGCCCCATCATCGCGTTTCCAAGGAAAATATGCTGCTGGCTGCGCTCTGGCAGGATATCCTGCAATTGGGCTTGATATTGCGCCCCAAGTTCAAGGTTCATGAAAAGTGGGAAGTCACCATCCCCAAAGTCCGATGCCTTGTCTGACACGAGCAAAAGTTTTTCTGGGGGCAATTCCACCACACCAAACCGCGTTCCAACGGGGGAATCATTGGTAATTGCAATATCGACCAACTGTTGGCGAACCGCCTCGTGCATGTTCATCGAGTGATCGTAATTAAGCGTCATGGGCAGCTTGCCCAACTCGATCTCAAGCCAGATTGCAACGTCCACCAAAAGCGGGTCCCAAATGCTAAGCTGTGTCCCCAAACGCAACGAAAGGCGGTTTTTATACTGGCCGGACAGTTCGACACGCACGTTGCTCCATGTTCTCAGCATCTGCTCGGCGTAGGGGCGAAACTGACGGCCTGAGGCCGTAAGACGCGTTCCCCCCGGCCCGCGGCTAAACAGCTGCGTACCCAGCGTCTCTTCCAGCGCCTTGATCCGTGCGCTTACAGCTGTTTGAGTGACGTTCAGATGCTGGGCGGCACCATGAAAACCGCCAAAATCAGCAATTGCTAGAAATGTTTCAAAGTTTCTGATCTGCATAACTGAAATATATTATTGTTCAGTTTGATTAAATCAATTCATTTTTTTTGTCACTCAACTGCCGCTAATGTTTTCTCAACGCTAACAAAGGAAATGCAGATGCTAGACAAAAGCCACAAACCCACCTGGACCAGCTTTGAAAACGCAACCAAGGAAGACTTCCTGGCGGTGATGGATTATGAAGATGACTACAATGCCGGTCTTGTCGACAGGTTGCTGGACAGCATCAGGTCACTTGACGAAGAATGGACTCCCTACCCAATCAACCGCTACCAGCATTGTCTGCAATCAGCGACCCGCGCGCATGAAGACGGTGCTGACGAAGAAATTATCATCGCAGCGCTTATCCACGATGTCGGCGATATTCTGTCGCCCTACAACCACGGAGAGCTGGCTGCGGCGATCCTGAAACCCTACGTTTCGGAAAAAGCTCACTGGATCATTCAGCATCACTGCGTTTTTCAAGGGTACTACTACAACCACTTTCTGGGCGGTGATCGGAACGCGCGTGAAAAGTACAAGGACAGCCCATACTATGAGGACTGCAAATATTTCTGCCATACATACGATCAAACTTCTTTTGACCCAGACTATCCAACCAAACCACTTGAGTTCTTTGAGCCAATGCTGCGCCGTGTGTTTTCAAAAGGCGAGGGTCACATGGAACTGAATGAAACGCTGGACGACAGCGCAACAGCAACAACAGCGGCTGAGTAATCCGACTAATGTGAAATTGAGACTCCCTGCTGCCCAGAAGACTGCAGCAGGGAGCCTCGGATGCCCGACCAGAAGTTAGGGACGATGGCCGGGCATTGGCGTCGCGAACTCCCATATGTCGCGCCAATGGAATTCGCAAAAAACATTAACTAAGGACGAGCTGGCCTTTCATATTTGGATGGAAGGTACAAAAAAAGGGACCAACCATGCCCTCGGTCACTGTGAGTTCTGCACTTTGGCCTTGCTCGAGTTCCCCTGTATCCCAGTCCCCATTTTCAGAAGTCGCTGTATGTGGGCTCAGATCACGGTTGGTCCACACGATCCTGTCGCCGGGATGCACCGAAACCGTTTCGGGAACAAAAGCAAAGTTTGCAATATCAACCTCGTGCAGTTTCGAGGATTCATGCGCCCGCCCTTGCCGAGAAAAAACAGCCAACGCGATGGGCAAAGCCATCGCATTGGTCAAGAATCGGCGTCTGGAAACCGACGTCATTTAAGAGAGCTAACCATGGTTTCAGCGTGGCCTTCATGGACTTTGAAGATTTCAAGACCTTGCTGGAACAGGGCTTTCACTTCATCGTTGTCGATGCTCGGGATAAATGTGTTTTCGACAAGATCGTTGACCGCCTTGTGATAAGCAAGTTCGTTTGTCGCATAAGCCATATCAAACTCTTCCGCCCGCAGCTTGGCTAGATCATTGATGATCAACTCGGCATTCTGATTCAGGGTTTGGCTGAAATCATTGTCCTGCGCCTGCGCACCCAGTTTGTCGAGCAAAGCGAGCGCCGCTTCGTTCACGGCCTCGTGGTCGCGAATCATTGTTTGCGCAAATGTGCGAATCTCGGGGTTTTGCGAAATTGCCAACGCCAGATGCGCATAGCGAATATCAATGTTGTCAGCGGTGTAGGCAACATGCGCAATTTCAAGATCGTTCAGTTCTGATGGACCACTTGCCTGGGCCTCACCAAGGCTTGCTGCAGCTGCGATAAGTGCGGTAAGAATAATAGCTTTCATTTGTCGACTCTCCATAAGTGTTTTCAACAAACTCATAAAACACTAACTTCCTGAACTACGAATGCCCAGATGTTCAGAATATGTGCCCGATCGTTCAGAACTATGGACGATCAGAATTTATGGTGTAGAGTGCGCATATGTTAGATTTGCTCAGCGATATACTCACCCGCTTGTCCGTCAAGGGAACACTTTATTTCCGCACTAGCTTTACGGCGCCTTGGGGTGTGGAAGTCCCGGCCTTTGAAAATGTTGCGAGGTTTCATTTCGCACATCGCGGAAACTGCATCATTCGCCTGACGGAGACCGGTGAAACCGTGAAACTAGCGCAGGGCGATCTTGTCATCATCCCACATGGCGCGGGCCATAGCCTTTACTGCCACACAACATTGCCGGAAAACGTTATGAAGCTGGACAGGGTTTTGGAAGAATCCGGATACACCGGCGAAGGCGTTTTGGTGCATGGCGGCCCGGACGAAGAACATGAAGCTCAGTTAATCTGTGGGCATTTTTCGTTCGCTCCGGGGTCGCGCCACCTGATCATTGAACGCCTGCCATCCTTTGTTCATATCCAAAACTATGGCGAAGATGCTGGCACCTGGATGGAGGCAACCTTGCGTGTGATCGGCAACGAAGCTGGAGTCGCACGGTTAGGGGGCGATCTTATTGCACTCAAGATGTCCGAAGCAATCTTTGCCCAGGCCATTCGCGCCCATATCGAAAAGCAGGCCTCTGATGACACAGCCCTGTCCGGCTTTGCCGACCCGCATCTATCGCGTGCCCTAACAGCGTTTCACAAGGACCCAGCAAAGAATTGGAGCGTCGAAAGCCTTGCACGGGTCGCGGGTTTATCACGCACGGGATTTGCCCAGCTTTTCGCACGCAAAATGACAGTGACACCCATGCAATATCTGACAAGCTGGCGCATGCAGA
>Ga0316204_10003829_pt1 | contig 28778 bp, 22 predicted proteins | sample 6monrhotite_MG_2_FD_205661 | JGI IMG/M metagenome (GOLD analysis project Ga0316204, IMG submission 205661) | Microbial mat bacterial communities from mineral coupon in-situ incubated in ocean water Damariscotta River, Maine, United States -... | ecosystem: Environmental > Aquatic > Marine >...
GCAGGGCGTGCCAATGGGCGGGGCGCTTAAAGCCCTCTCAGGCGACAAAGCCCCAACCTTTGTTATATGGGCCATGAAAGACCCTGAGGGCGCAAAACTTGACCGTATTCAGATTATAAAAGGCTGGCCAGAAGAGGGCGTTTCTCAAGAAAAAATCTATGATGTCGCATGGTCTGCGGAACGGACTCCTGACCCGGAAACCGGTGCCCTGCCGCCCGTTGCCCGTTTAATTGATTGCAAAACACTGCAAACATCTCAAAAAACAGGCGCTGTACAATTGCAGGTCATTTGGCAAGATCCGGATTTTAATGCGGCGGAGAATGCCTTTTATTATGTTCGCGTTCTTGAGGTGCCCACAGCCCGCTGGAATATGTATGATGCCCGTGAACTTGCCATTGAAAATCCGGCCGATTTACCAGAGACCATTCAAGAAAGAGCCTACAGCTCACCCATCTGGTATCATAAATGGTAAAAAGAACTATGTGCGCCCATGTCCTGCCGGTCGTACCAAACTCATGGCTTCGGACAATATTTCCTGATCGCCTATATGGTTCGACAGGATCAGGATCAATTTAGCATTCATGGCCTGCACGTCCGCCTCATTCATATCGCGCTGCATATCAATCAACTCTTGATAAAAATCATCTGGCCGGGCAATATTTCTTTTTAAATTCAGCGCCATGGGAATTCTCCTACTGCTTTTCAATTCTGGCCCGTTGCCCGCGCAAGAGCCGCAACAATTTTTTCCTGGTCGAAAATACGCCAGCGGGCCGCCACATGATGATCCGGGCGGATCAGATATACCGCGCCCTCTGCGCCATCATATCTTGTGGTCATGATCCCCGCTTTATCTTCAAACTGCACCCCGACAGTCATCACCTGCGCCGAAATATCGCCCAGTTTGACTGCCGTAACATTGGGCGCATCGCCAAAAACCAGAAGCGTAAAGCCATCGCCCAAGGCGTTCAACAACCATCCCTCCGCTCCGGCCGCCACAATCGGCGCATCAATGCAGTTGGTTCCCGGCTTCATGCTGCTCTCAAACAGGTCTTCATCTGGCGTATTCAAGGATGAGTGGATATAAGGGGTCGGCACAGAAAGGCGGCCACTATTCACCAAAGGCCGGGCAAATTCATATTTTTTTGATAGCTCCAGAACCGCATCCCTGAATATTCGGCTGCCCTTGCTTTTTGGCGTAATAAAGTCCGTGGAACGGGTGGAATTCAACAAATTGTCATCGGCGGCAAAGGCACGTTCCTCGTTATAACTATCCAGAAAAGACTCCGGGGCCTTACCTTCCATGACCAATTTCAATTTCCATGTCAGGTTATCAATGTCCTGAATACCCGTATTGGCCCCGCGTGCGCCAAAAGGCGATACCTGATGCGCAGCATCGCCGGCAAACAAAATTCGGCCATAACGGAAATTGTCGATCCGGCGACAGGCGAATTGATAAATGGACACCCATTCCAGCTCGAAATCCGTATCATCGCCCAGCATGGCCTTAATCATTGGAATGACATTTTCAGGTTTGGTGACTTCCTTGGGGTCCGCATCCCAACCCATCTGAAAATCAAGCCGCCAGACATCATCCGACTGCTTATGAAGCAGGGCCGACTGGTTCTTGTGGAATATTGGATCAAACCAGAACCAGCGTTCCGTGGGGAAATCCGCTTTCATCACCACATCGGCAATCAAAAAGCGATCCTGAAAAAACTGGCCGGTGAATGCCGCCTTGACCATATCGCGCACCATGCTATTGGCCCCATCGCAGGCAATCATCCAATCACATTCCATGGTAAAGACACCGTCCGGCGTTTCTACCTGCAGGCTGGTATGTTCCTCATGCTGGGTCAGGCTGATTAATTTATGTTTCCAGCGCAGATCAATGAGATCATTATGCTTCAGGACCTCGTCCACCAGAAATTCTTCGCAGTAATATTGCTGAAGATTAATCATGGCGGGCATTTTATGACCTTCTTCAGGCAAAAGATCGAATTCATAGGCAAGGTCTTCTTTGAAAAACACTTTGCCCACATTCCAGCTGATGCCCTTTTCAATCATCTTGTCAGCGATACCGAGCCGGTCCCATATTTCCAAGGGACGTTTGGCATAACATACCGCCCGCGATCCAATACTAACCGTATTATTATCATCCAGAACCACCACGGGAATACCATGGCGCGCAAGATCCAATGCCGCAGACAAACCGATCAAACCTGCGCCGATGACGATAACAGGCCGCCTGGTGATGGTCGCATTTTTTTGATCTTCGGACTGAACATAAGAATACTCAGGCCATGTATATGTGTTTAGCATGACGCGCTCCCTGTCTTTTAATAAGGGTTAAATGACTTAACCTTCCAGATCCTGCCACATTTTTTTGTCCCGCTCTGCCGTCCAGATACGCGGGTCCCGAATGCCCTGACATTCGTCATAAGCCCGGGTCACATCAAAGGGCAGACAATGCTCAAAAATCACCCAATGACCATATTTCGGCTGCAAGACCTCCATGGTGGCTTTATAGGTACTGTTCAAGTCCATGCCCTTGGCCTGACAGGCCTTGACCGAGCCATACATATCGCTGATAAAGGCACGGGTTTCGGTCAGTGCCTGCATAGATTTTTCCGCGTTCATCAGCGCATCGCCGCGTCCGGGCACCAGTTTTTCAGGCTTCAGGGCCACCAGATTATCCAGGGTTGTGGGCCAATCTTCAAGATAGGCATCGCCGGTATAGGGCGTCGCGCCAAATTCAACCAGATCACCACTGAACAGGACTTTGTCCTTTGGCAGCCAGGCGATGGTATCGCCCTTGGTATGGCCGCGCCCGACCTGTTTCAACTGAACCTCGACACTACCCAGCCAAATGGTCATCTCACCCCTGAAGGTCTGAGTCGGCCATGTCAGGCCAGGCACACTTTCAATTGCATCAAACAGACGCGGGAAACGTTCATATTCAGACTTGTAATCCTGCTCGCCTCGCTCCACGATCAAATCGCGGGTATCCATGCTGGCAATAATATGTTCCGGCTTATAGCCGCTCGCCCCCAATACGCGCACCGCATGATAATGGGTCAGCACAACATATTTAATGGGTTTATCGGTCACTTTGCGGATTTGATCAATAACCAGCTGGGCCATGACCGGGGTCGCCTGCGTGTCCAGGACCATAACGCAATCGTCACCGATAATCACGCCAGTATTCGGATCGCCCTCTGCGGTAAAGGCGTAGGCATTTTCAGACAATTTGGCAAAGGTGATTTTCTTTTCTTCCAGGTCGGCCTGAGAGGCAAATTTCTTTTCCGTCATATTTCAATATTTCCCGTTTGAGACTGTGTATGTTTTTATGGATTAATTTCATATAATCATAGATGTTAAATATTATACTGTCTGTCCTCATAAATAGGGACAACGGCAGTATAACAGTTTTCTTGGACTTAGGGTCAGGCCCTAACTCACCCGACAACAAAAATAAATTCAAGGCATAGGCTAAACAGCTCATTCTGGGAAGAAATTCCAAGGCGCGCATAAGCCCGTTTACGGTAGGTATGAATGGTTGATTTAGCCACCTGCAAATCAAGGGCAATGGCCTCAGAGCTGTAGCCCTGCAAAATCCGGATACAAACCTCACGCTCGCGATTGGTCAATTGGGCAAAAATATCATTCTTGGCATCCAAAAGACTTGTCAGTGCATCGGGCGAGCGGCTTAACGCAACCTGGGTTATGATTGGGTCAGGCTGATTTTCTTTTTCCTTTAATCCTGTCAGCCGGAAATGTTTGAAAATCAAGTTGGTCAGAATAGGTAAAATTCGGGAAAGCTCATCGAATTCCGGCGCGACGAACCGGCCCGTTTCCGACAAACGATAGAAACTGCAATAGATGGTATATTGACGGGTTTGAAGCAAGCTGGAAACCTTGTCAACCAGACCGGTATCCTTAAAAAAACGATCTTGGTAATCCCGGTCATAAGCCGTCGTTGGCGTATAGGGCAACAGCGTCATCTTGACATCATTGGGTTCCTTTAATTTCTGTGCCGCTGATTTCTGTGCCGCTGGCACAAGCTTGGGGTCCCGGGCATGAAAGCCTTCCGTATAGGCACTGGCAAGACTTTTACAAATCGCCTCATCCAGTTTGCTTTTGGTAAAAAGATGGGCTGTCGTACCATCATTATTGTTAATGAAAACCGCGCAATGATCCACACGAACCGCCGCATTGACCAGATCGAACAGACTATCTTCAAATTCTGTCCGGCCCAGCTTGCAGATCGTTTTATTTAATTTGATCAGCCAGTCTTCTGATCCTGCGATGGAAATAACATCGTCTGACATAGCATCCACATTCATTTTGTCCAACACGCACTATGACATAATTCACCCAAGAGACAAGCCATACCCATATCAAATCGTTACAAAAACCCATGCCTTTAAAGGCCACCCACACATCCTGCAGGGACACGGGCTGAATTCAAACTACACCCACCTATTGCAACTTACAGGTAAAATCTAGAGCTGGAAATAAATCGAGGTTAGCGCATGAGATATTCTATGCCAATTCAAAGAACCCATCAATGCACGGTTTTACAACTCACGTTGTTTTTCGAAGGAACAATATCTTGATTGAGAACCTATCATTTCTATGACGCTCGGCATGTTAGGAAATCATCTATCTATTACTAAGGGTCATCGTATGTTTCTTGCCTAGCCTATTCTCATGTTTCAAATCGAACAACAAATCTGTAGGATTAATTTCAGCAAGGAAATTTTCGACTATTTCTAAAAATATCCTTCTACGTTTAACCGTATTAAGAGAATGTTTTGCCTCTGCCATCTCATAATAATCAACTGTTTTGCCAGCTTTTTTGAGTAACTTTGCAAAGTTACTGGATTGTTTCGCTTTGTGATATTCATCTTCTTCGCCATGCACCATTAAGACAGCCCCTTTAATATTCTTCACGTAGGTGACTGGTGATATCTTTCGAAGTTCAGATTTTTTCATATCGCCAGCTACCCTATGATAATAAGTGCTATCCGTATCAAGGGCACGGTCATCCCTGAACATTTGTTTAATATTGCTGACACCGCCCCAAGAAATCGCACATTTGAACAAATCCGGGTCTTTAGAGACGCCCATAAGCGCCGCATATCCGGCATAGCTTTTTCCCATAATGCAAACCTTATCTGGATGGGCATAACCTTCCTTAATGGCCCAGCGCGCGGCGTCGGCAAGGTCATTTTGCATGTCCCCGCCCCATTCACCATAACCCAATGACATGAAGTGATGTCCATAACCAGAGGATCCTCTGTAATTAGGCTGCACCACAACATAGCCACGATTGGCTAGATATTTAACCGTATAGTCCCACTCTTTATAATCCCTGGAATGTGGATCCTGATGTGGTAAAATAATTGTTGGTATGGGCTCTCCCGCATAATCAAGTGGTGTTGTAACATAGCCGGATACTGTAATGCCATCTCGCGTTTCATAGGACATTGCTTTTGCCCGCGCAATATCTTCGAGATATATGCTCTCCATTACCGCACCGAGAAAATTGATTCTCCTATTTGCAACATCATAGTGATAATAAGACCCAGGATGATTATCATCCTTGGCTAATAGAATAATATTTTTTTCGTCCTTACTCTGAGATTGGATAAAAACATCCATACCTAATGCTTTTGCTATTGATAAGCGCATTTTCTTATAATCATTATCAAAGAAGACCATTTCCCGCTTCTCATCATAATAGATAGCTGCCTGAACCTTTTGCTTTTCATGTGAATAAATGATGCTTGAAACGTCTACCCTGTCATGCTCAAAAATTTTTCCATCCAGCTCACCTGTGGCAATATCAAATTTAAAGATCGCATTTCGGCCCGTGGCCATCGCCGAGAGCACATAGAATTCGTTTGGCTTGCTCCCAAATTGCAGCGGTGAAAACTTGTCTTCCTCAAATAATTCATTTTTATTTAGCTGCTGCCAATCCTCATCGTTTTGACCACGGATGAGCATGACACTATTGCCTTTGCGGCCTTTGCCGTATCCAAAGCGGATATGGCCAGCTTTGTCCGAATACCAGTCATGCAGCTTGACACCTTTAATTTTTGGTGCACGCATATAAAGTTCCATTTCCCCTGTATTGATATTGAGCCTATAAACATCCGAAACGACACCCTTATAATAGTCCTGCACCCAGTCTCTGTTCCTGGATTTCCCAACTAAAATATGGTTGGGTTCCGCGGGCAAAATATTGATCAAGTCAGAGGAATCAATGTACCTCATCGATTCTTTACCTTCCCTACCATCAGTTCTGAGCGCAAGAAAGTTGGAACCATCGCGATCAACCGCATACATCAATTTGGACCAGACCTTATGTCTTGTTCGTTTAATTTTTGTTTGAAAATTCAACGTAAAAATAAGGCGATCATCTGTCGCCCAATTTGGATTTGTCACATAGGTATCTTTGTCCTTATACAACCCTCTAACATTCTTTAAACTATTCTCTAATAAATCAGCCACTAGAAGATATTGTTCATCACCTTTAGTAAAAGTATAGACGATTGATTTACCGTTAGGAGAAATTTTCATACTACCAATTTTCCAATTATCAACAAAAGTGTTGATTGGAACGATAGCCGGTCTGCTGAGTCTTGTTGTCATCTTATCAGTTGTTTTTTGAACGGCCATTACTTTGCTCGCAATGGATTTATCAATCGCACGAACATCTGGGATTAGGACAAGCAATAATATTGCTGTCAGAAGAATTTTATATGTGGTTTTGTGCATAATATAAACTCGAAATTAAGTGCGATAACTCAAGGTATCTTTTGGGTCAATTGCTTAGTAGGATTGTGCTCGGCAAGAAAATTTTCCATTTCCAGAAAAAATCGATTTATGGCTTCTTCTGTTTCTAGGTTATGCCCCAATCCTTCAAGTTCAACATATTTGAAATCAGCTTTTGTTTTTGCCATTGCTTTGACCAGACGGCGCGATTGTTCAACATAAACAATTTCATCTTCGCTGCCATGCATCAGCAATAAGGGTCTATTGATGCGTTTGGCTTGAAAAACTGGCGAAATCGCCCGCAATTCTTTTTTCTTTTTCCCGCCAGTTACCATCCAGTACCAACTATTTTTCTTGTCATAAGCATTATCCTGTTTGAGGATCAGCTTGATATCGGTAACGGGTGCCCAAGAAATTGCACATTTAAATTTATCAGGATCTTCAATAATACCCATCAAGGCGGCATAACCACCATAACTGCCGCCGACAATACAAATTTGATTGGCGGCCGCATAACCTTTCTGGATTAGCCATTTTGCACCATCTGCGACATCCTGTTGCATATCATTACCCCATTCACCGTAGCCTAGCGCAAGAAAGTGCCCTCCGAAGCCGGTAGAACCGCGAAAATTGGGCTGCAGTACGACATAACCCCGATTGGCAAGAAATTGCACCCATGGGTCCCATGTCTTATAATCCCTTACATGTGGGCCGCCGTGAGGCATAACAATCGCGGGTAAAGGCTTGCCTGCCTCAAAATTCAAAGGCAAAGTCAGGTAAGCAGGTATTTCAAGACCGTCACGGGCCTCATATATAACTGGCGTGGTGGCAGCCATTGCAGCGGGGTCGATCGTAGGGTTGATGATACCGATTTTTACCGCTTTTTTAGACGGTTTGTCATAAAACCAGACTGTACCCGGACTGCGCTCGTCACCCGTCCAGACTATCATCCTGTTTTCATCAAGGCTTTCACTGCCGAGATAAAATTCACCCTTAGATCCTGTGGCTTTGTCTATATTAGCAAGCGTGGCGGCAAAGTCATCATCCATCACAGTACGGCCAAAAACAGCGTCATAGTAATTTACAGCGACGATTTTACCTTTGGCATAGGAGTAGTTGATCGACGATACGCTGACCTTTGGGTGGCCAAAAATCTTACCGTCTAATTCGCCGCGTGCGACATTAAAACGATAAACTGCACTGCGGCCCGTTGCATGAGAAGCGGCAACATAAAGTTCGTCATCATCGGCACCGAATTGCAGCGGATAGAATTTACCATCTTTAAATAGTTCGTTGTTATCAAGTCTGATCCAATTGCTTTCCTTGTTCCGCCGGATCAGCATGACCGGGTCTTCATTTGCATCCTCACCATAACCGAGCCTGATATCTCCTTTATGGTCCGCCAGCCAGGCATTCATCCTTGCGCCTTTCACATTGTGCTTCGGGGTAACGAGCTCCATATCCGCCGTACGTATATTGATCCTGTAGATATCGGTCACGATGTCCTTTTCATTAGCATTTTTCTTCTTAGGCGTTTCTTCAATACGGCTTAAAAGAATATGATCCGGTTGGCTAGGTAGTAAATGGGTAATCTGAAAATAGATCCGCTTGGTCGGTTTTCTCTTCTTACGCTTTTTTGATTTCTTTAGTTGCCCCGGGTTAGGTCTTTCAGACCAGAGGTGCAAAGAATATGTGCCATCAAAATTAGTCGCGAAAACCTCAATAGTAGGTTCTTCTAACCGCTTCGGCAGTTTTCCCTGATAGCGGGTGTATTGCACAATAAGCCTGTCGTTATCCGCCCAAAATACACTATGAGAATATACGTCCAAAGGCACATCAAATTGAAATAATTGTTTAAAACCGTCGGTGTCGACTGTCCCGGTTACGATTTCATAAGTCGTACCCTTGCGGCGAGCCATAAGCAACCGCGAGCCGTCTGGGCTGAGATGCAGACCATGAATTTGTGAATGGGCGGTCAAGTTTCGGATCGGTACAAATGAGTCGACTTCATTATCTTTTAAAGATGAATTACTGAAAGCCTTTGTTCCGACTGAGAACAGAAGAAAAATGAATATAAAAAAAATACGCATGAGACCCCCCAAAATTCGCCAGTAGCCTAATTGAATATTCTTTTTATTACGTATTACATTGAAAAACAAGTTGATAGAACAAATAACCACCTATGGTAGTGTGTCGTTCCTCCAAAAGCGGCTGAATGACAAAGCATTAGGGCGTTTTCTCAAAACATTACAGCCCCTTATTTCCCATTGCATTGGACACTTCATGTGATTTTAGCCCTCCTAATTTTCATCGGATTAGCCCCATAGTTCGGGTTTTGGTTGGCTGACTTTGCCGCCTTTGCCGTAGGTCAGGCCGTTTTTTATATCTTTTTTGAGGAACAGCGGGCCGTCGATGTCGATATATTGGCAAAATTGGCCGATGACATAGGAGGGGGCCATCGACAGGGACGACCCAGACATATTGCCGACCATCAGGCCTTTACCGTCCCGCTGGGCGAGCTGGACAATTTTCAAGCCTTCAGTCAAGCCGCCGCATTTATCGAGCTTGATGTTAATCACATCATAACGGCGGGCGGCGATTTCATACTCCGCCGCATCAAGACAGGATTCATCGGCGCCCAAGGGTACCACCGATCTATAGCCCTCTAACGCCGCATCACCGCCGCGCGGCAAAGGCTGCTCAATCATGGAAATGCCAAGCTTGCCCGCAGCAGGGATATATTCCTTAAGCTCGTCAAACGTCCAGCCCTGATTGACATCAACGATTATCGATGCGTCCGGACGGGCCGCGCGGATCGCCTCCAGACGGGCGATCGGGTCCACATCACTGAGTTTAATTTTCAGGTTGGGATATTGCGCGTAGTTTACCGCATCCCGGGCCATTTCCTCAGGACTATTGATCCCTATCGTCACAACCGATGACAAGGGTTTGGGGCTGATCTGTAACAAGTCCCAGATCGACATCTTCGCGCGTTTGGCCTCAAGATCCCATAACGCACAATCCAGCGCGTTACGCGCCCCGCCCAAGGGCAATAAGGCTTGCACGTCCGCGCGGGTAAGGCCCGCCGTCACTTTGCCCGCGACGCCCTCCAATTGCGCCATCATAGACGCCGCCGTTTCATTTTCGTAATAGATGCCCATCGCCTCGCCGCGCCCGGCAAAACCGCCTTCCTCAAGCGTGACACGAACCGTGTCAGAATCCGTAAAAGTATGGCCCGTGATGGTGAAGGGTGCTTTGAAGGGGAAAGAAATTTCTTCGATCTTGATTTTCATAACATAATGCTCTTTTGGGCTGGCGTTTATTATTCGGTGATTAGGCGATTGATAAGGGCGTCCGTACCCGTCTTGATCGGGTCAACGCAGGGCAGGTCAAGCCCCGCGGACAGATCAGCAAGATAGTCCGCGCGTTCTTCTGAGGTCAGGCGCGATGTATTGACGCTAACGCCCACGCATCTGATGGCCGGATTGACCTGACTACCGAGCAGGATCGTGCGCGCGATCACCTCCTCGATGGAAGGCAGCTCAAAATCATCCCAGCCCGCTATATGGCTGCGTCCGGCCTCATGACAGACGACAAAAGCATCCGGCTGCGAGCCAATTAATAAGCCTAATGTCACCGCGCTGTAGCCCGGGTGATAGATGCCGCCCTGCCCTTCGATGACATCCCAATGATCCTCTTCATTATCCGGCGACAGAACTTCGGCAGCGCCGGAAATAAAATCCGCGACAACTGCATCAATCGGAATGCCGCGGCCAGCGATCATGATGCCAGTTTGACCGCTGGCCCGGAATGTTGCCTTCAGCCCCGCCTGCCGCATGGCTTTTTCCAAGGCAAGGGCGGTATATTTCTTGCCCACCGCGCAGTCGGTCCCAACCATCAGGACACGTTTGCCGGTTCTTTTCTGCCCCGTTCCGACCGGTAAATCTTTCGGCGGCACCCGCACATCAATCAGCGCGGCCCCTGAGACACGGGCAGCGTCTTTAAGGCACGGAACGTCGCTCAACCGGGTATGGACACCCGCAACAATATCGAGGCCCAGCCCTGCCGCCGCCGCCAGCATATCAAGCCAATCTTCCGGGATGCCGCCGCCAATCGATGCCGTACCAATGATAAGCGACTTGATGCCCGCATCCACGGCCTCTTGCAGTGACATATGGGGCAAGCCCAGATCAACGCAATTAGCACTTAACCCTATTTGCCCTTTACACAGTTCTGGCCGCCATTCAACAAGGCCTGCACCTGTTTTGGCGTAGCTCTCATTCGTTTCACTGCCAACAAAAATCAGGTAAGGTGCTTTGATGTCAATCGTTATCATAATTCAGTCTTTCTAAAACAAATATTCTTCGCACTCAATGTCAAACCAGATCACCTTAATGATCACTCGATGACGCGGCCTTTCCCATGATCTTCCATAAACCAATCGTCATCAGTGGTAAAATTAAAATGACAATGAAGACCAATGTCAACATACCGTATACCCCTTAGCTATAAGGTCAACAATACCAAACTTCTCAGCGGCGAATATAGCTATGCCAAGGAAGGAGACCGCAACAAGGGGACGTATAAAACGGGGCAGCTTTTTGCCGCGATCCGAAAAACTGCCGTCTGCTGCTTGGCGAGATCATGTTGGGCAACTGATGTCAGGCCGGGGTCAAATACTTTTGATACAGAAGGATGACACTGGAGTTCCTGCGCAAAGATCGTCGCGGCCGTACTCAATCTAGCGTCTGGCGATAACGCACTATAGCCAAAAGGCCTGTGACCGCCATAATTAACAACAAGGGCCAGATATCCATAACCAAATCCTCTGCCGTGGCCCCTTTCAGTATAATTCCCCTGACCAGCCGCATAAAATGGGTTGCGGGCAGGGCTTCCCCGATAAATTGGGCCCATGCAGGCATGCCCAGAAAGGGAAACATAAAACCGGATAGTAGAATTTGCGGCATCAAAAGGAAAAACGTCATTTGCAACGCTTGCATCTGGGTTCGGGCCATGGTTGAAAACAAAAAACCGATGATAAGATTTACAATGATATACAGGGTAACAACGCCGAGCAGAAAAAGGAATGAACCAACAAAGGGAATATCAAAGGCAAGCTGTGCGGCAATCAGGACAACAGCCGTTTGTACATAACCGATGAAGATATATGGCGTAATTTTTCCTATCATCATCTCAAGTGGCTTGATGGGCATGGCCAGCAGATTTTCCATGGTACCCCGTTCATTTTCACGGGTGATGGCCACGGCGGTCATCATGCTCATGGTCATGGCAAGGATAATGCCAAGTAGGCCGGGTACGATATTAAAGTGGGTTATTCCTGCAGGATTGTAACGACGGTGCAAAATCACGTCAACAGACGGCAGGGCAGAAATAAGCCCGGCAAGAGGGCCTGATAATTCTCGGCGCAATCCTGAATTTATGATCTCATCCATAGAATTAAGCGCGCCGGACGTCGCAGAAGGGTCTGTGGCATCTGTGACCAGCAATATTTGGGGCCGATCACCGCGCCCCAAATTACGGCCAAAATTTTCCGGTATAATGAGGATGTAATTCACCTGACCCTCGCGCATGAGTTTTTCGGCTGCGGCCTCATGCTCAGGGCGATGGGTTATTGCCATATATGTTGAATTTTCTATAGCCGTCGTCAGCGCACGCGAGATGGCAGAATGATCCCGATCAATCAGAGCCGCAGGTAAATGCCGAGGATCCGTATTTATGGCAAAACCAAACATGATCAGCTGCATAACCGGAATGCCAATCATCATGGCAAAGGTCATGCGATCCCTTCGCATTTGAATAAATTCTTTTCTTAGTACAGCTGTGATACGGGCGAAGGACAACAGGCTCATTAATAATTGTCCCCAGCCTTGTTCATCAAGTGAATGAAGGTTTCCTCCAGGCCCGGCGGCTGCTCGCGCCATAATATGTCAGGCTTATTTTGCCAAGGCGCGATGGCGGCTCTGAGGGCTGCTTCATCCAATCCGCTGATATGAAGCGCCGTTCCAAAACGGGCAACCTGTTCAATATTGGGGTTCTGCTTGAGAATTCGAGAAATTTCTGACAATCCTTTGCCTTCGACCCGCCAGGTATGCAGCCCCACACGGGCGGCAATTTCCCCAGAAGGGCCATCAATTAATTTCTTGCCATACGCGATATAGGCAATAAAATCACATTGCACAGCCTCATCCATATAATGGGTAGATACCAATATGGTAACGCCGCTGTCGGCAAGGTCATGAATATTATCCCAGAATTCGCGCCGTGCTTTGGGGTCAACGCCTGCCGTCGGTTCATCCAGCAACAATAGTTTAGGGTCATGAATCATACAGGCCGAAAGAGCGAGACGTTGTTTCCAGCCCCCGGAAAGTGTGCCGGCCAATTGGTCTGAACGGCCGTCCAGTCCCAAATTTTCCAAGGATTCTGATACTTTGCGGCGATGATCGGGAATATTGTACATTCGGGCGACAAAATCAAGATTCTCCCTGATGGTCAGATCTTCCCATAAAGAAAATCTCTGTGTCATATAACCGACTTCTGTTTTAATCTTTTCAGATTGGCTGATGACGTCCCACCCAAGGCAGGTTCCAGAGCCGGCATTGGCTGTTAACAATCCACAAACCATGCGGATAGTTGTTGTTTTCCCAGATCCATTCGGGCCTAAAAAACCATATACGGCCCCCTTCGGTACATTCAGATCAAAATCATCTACGACTTTCTTGTGACCATAAATCTTTGTCAGTCCGCAAACATCTATGGCCGTTTCCTGTTGGCTCATGGCAGCGTCACATGCACAGGCTGTCCGTTCAGAAACTGTTCGGGCTGGTCTGGACGAACTTCGACCAGATAAACAAGTTTCGCGCGTTCTTTTTCTGTAAAAATGATGGGCGGGGTAAATTCAGCCTGATTTGAAATATAAACCACCTCCCCCCGCAGGTCATGAGCGCAATTATCACAGTGAATACTGACAATACTGCCATGATGAACCCGGGGCAGCATAGGTTCCGGAACAAAAAAACGGATCCGCATTTGATCCGGAGAGAGCAGGGCAAGAACCGGCTGTGTTGGCCCGGCAACTTCACCAACCCGCCGGTATATTGTCTCAATTCGCCCAGAGACAGGGGCAGGAATGCTGCGATCCTTAAGATCCAGCTCTGCCCGGGCAATGGCTGTATTGAGAGCTTCGACGTCACGTTGAGCAGCAGTGATAAGGTCTTCGCGTGCGGGCAGAAGGATAAGGGCAAGGCGCGACTGAGCCTCTGATAGCCGCGCCCGGGCGACTTGAAGGACGGCGCGGTCCTGATCCAGACGAGCCACGGCACTCACACCGCCTTCGACCAGGGCTTTACTGCGCGTGTAGGCCTGCTCTGCCAGCGTTAAATTCGCTTGGGTTTCGTTTAATGCCTCGCGGGCAGCACGAATTTCTTCTGGCCGCCCCCCTTTGCTAAGATTTGTCAGGCGTGCTTTGGCGGCTGCAGCAGCGGCAAAGGATTTTTCCAGCTGGGCCTGTGCGCGTTCGGAATCGACGGAAAATAACACAGAACCCGCCACAACCTGATCCCCCTCTGTGACGTATAAAGCGGTTACTATGCCATTCGCCCGTGGTGCCAAGTGGACTTGGCGGCCCTCTACATAGCCTTGCAGGACATTGTCTGGTTGTTCAGAGCCACAGGATGCTAACAGCAACGCCATGAATAGAGTTAGTAAAATCCGCATATCTATCTTCCCAAACAATCAACGTATATTTGATCATGTTGATGAAAACAATATGGGAATAATATTGGATATGACCGAAAATTACTACCACCAGAATAAAATAAAGAATTCAACGCGCTTATGAAAAAGAATAATTTGAATTATGCCTGTTGAACGCTATAGATAATTCACCTCGGTTCATGCTCAAATATATAATCATTTTAATGCCGAACGACGACTCAACGCATTTTCAAGATCATCAAGAATATCACATGGGGTTTCCAGACCAACCGACAGTCGAACAAGGCCATCACTGATCCCGTGCCGGGCGCGTTCCTCAGGCAAATAAGTAGAATGCGTCATGCTGGCCGGATGCTCGATCAGGCTTTCTGCATCACCAAGGGACACCGCCCGCTGAATCAGCACAAGCTTATTCATCATCTCGGCACCAGACTGATATCCACCTTTCAATTCAAAGGCTATCATGCCGCCAAAGGACGCCATCTGCTGTTTGGCGAGATCATGTTGGGCAAACGATGTCAGGCCGGGATAAAATACCTTTGATACAGAAGAATGACGCTGGAGTTCCTGCGCAATGATCATCGCGGTCGCACTGTGACGTTGAATGCGCAGTTCAAGGGTCTTCAGACCTCGCAATACCAGCATAGCGTTGAACGGCGCCATGACAGCCCCGGTCATGTCCTTCATGCCGAAAAGACGAATTTCCTGAATCATATCTGCCCTACCGGCAACAAGGCCCGCAACAAGATCGCCATGACCACCAAGATACTTCGTGGCCGAGTGAATGACAATATCCGCACCCCGTTCAATCGGCCTTGTGATCATGGGCGTTGCATAGGTGTTATCGACAATTGTTTTTGCCCCAACCGTCTTCGCAATCTTGGCAATCCGCGCAATATCAATGAGCCGCATATTTGGATTGGCCGGCGTTTCAAAATACACAACTTTCGTTTTTTCGCTGATGACGGCCGCGAGATTCTCCGGATTGGTCATATCCACATGAGTGACGGTCACCCCGAATTTGGTTAGGCCCTGATTCAGAAACGCAAAAGTACATCCATAGAGCGTATCATCGGTGATAATTTCATCCCCCGGCGCAAGCAGAGTCCATAATGTTGAGGTGATGGCCCCCATGCCCGATGATGTTGCCAATCCCGCCTCGGCACTTTCCAGTGCTGCGATCCGCCGCTCAAGCAAATCCGTCGTAGGGTTTGAAATGCGAGAATAAAAATGCCCCTGCCGTTCACCCGCAAATAACGCCGCGCCATGTTCTGCCGTTTCAAAGGTGAAGGTCGAAGCCAAGTGGAGCGGCGGCGCAAGCGCACCCTGCTCGTCCTGCGCATGATAGCCGTGATGAATAGCGCGGGTTGCAAACCCTGTATTTTTTTCGGTCATATTTATCTATTTTCCATTATTTGATGCAATATACCATCAAATGAAGAGCAATAGGTTGCAAAGATGACCCTATATTACTATAATTGGGTCATATTCTGCTAATAGAGATGCAATATGGACGCCAAAGACCGACAAATTATACGTGAGCTGCAAAAAGACGGGCGGCTGACCAACCAAGATTTAGCAGACCGGGTTAACTTGTCAGCATCGCCTTGCCTCAGGCGCCTGCGCGCCTTGGAAGATGCTGGTGTGATCACGGGTTACACCGCGATAGTTGATCAGAATATCTGGGGTTTGCCGCTTACGGTATTTACCCGTATCTCACTGGACAAACATAATGCAGACGCCGTAAAAACATTTGAAGATCATATCCAGAAGATCAATGAAGTTCTCGAATGTTACCTGACGGCTGGCGATGCTGACTATATTATGCGCGTTATTGTGCCTAGCCTGGATGACTATGAAGCCTTCGTTCGCAAACGGCTTCACGAAGTTCCCGGCATTGCGTCAATCGTCACCAGCTTTGCTTATGGCAAGGTTAAACAGAGTTTTATTTTCCCCGATATGTCAGCCGGCAATATCAAAAGAACCTAACACCACAAAGCGATACCGAATAATATACCACAATTTTCCACCACAGTTTATATTGACGCTGTCCCCTCATTCAACGATGCGTTCAAAATTCAGGTCATGAAAATCAAAGCTGAAATCCGTCAAAGGCGAGACGGCCTTCATGGTGATACCTTGAGGGCTACCGTCATAATCCGTGGTGAATTTAACGTAAGCATCCGCATCTAACGTGCGATCCACCCAGCGGACAATGAAGAGGTCGGATTTAAACGGAATGAGCGGGCCTTTTAAGCGCTCAGATTTCAATGAGGTAAAATACAAACCATGCTTATTTTCGCTAATCACCACATCACCAAACCACGGGTCTTTATATTTGCCGGCGTAACGGCTTACTGATCCCACAGGCACATAGCTTTGCTGGGTGATATCCGGAATGACGTCTGCCGCTTTGGCCAAACGTTCTTGTTTTATGGCTTGAAAAAGGCTTATCCAGTCTGTCTTCTTGTCAGAGGTATAAGCCTCAATAATTCTGTTCATAATGGCGGGCCTTGCATAACCGGCCTGTTGATTGGTATAGACCGCAATCCCAAGCCCAAGTTCCGGGATCATGGCATTCAAACTCAACATACCAAGCAAGCCGCCGCTATGCTGTTCGGTTTTATAACCATTAATGTCCTTAAGGAACCATCCCAGGCCATAGGCATGAAAATTCGTATTAAACCATTTTTTGTCTTTTTCACGAACCGGTAATATGGTTTGCGGGGTCATCATCTGCGCCTGTTGTTCCTCGGAAAGGAATATATCGCCATTGGGCAGACGTCCCTTATTAAGATGCATTTCATGCCATTTCAATATACTTTTTACGCTGCATTGCATACCGCCCGCGGCGGCAGCAACGGAGTCTTTTCCGAGTATGATATCACGCATCGTTGTCCGTAATTCACCATCCATCACCATATGAGGATCGGCAACATTTTTATGTCTTATCAGCGGTTTAAGATTGGCCGCACAATGCTTCATGTTAAGTGGTTTTAGAATGTGTGTATCAACAAAATTTTCATAGGACAGGCCGGAAACAGAGGCGATAACCTCACCCGCCACGATATAGAGCAAATTATCATAAGCAAATTCCGAGCGAAAACTGCTGACGGGTTTTAAATGCCGTAAATTTGTGATGATTTCTTGGCGGGAAAAATTTGGAGAAGGGAAAATCATCAAGTCCCCGGCCCCAAGACCAAGGCCACTATTATGTATCAGCAGGTCACGGATGGTGAATTCCCGGCTCACCCACGGATCATAAAGCTGAAACATCGGGATGTAATCGGTGACCTTATCCGCCCAGCGAATTTTGCCTTGATCCACCAAAAGAGCTAGCGCGGCAGTGGTAAAAGACTTGCCCGTCGAGGCAATACTGAAAAGGGTTTCCTCATTGACATCACCCTTTTTATCAATATTGCGCAAGCCATAACCTTTGGCATGGATGACCTTACCATCCTTGATGATACCCACCGCAATACCGGGCACCTGAAACGTCGCCATGACATCCTCAACAAGCTGATCAATTTCGCCGCTGCTAAGGCCAGCACGTTCTTTTGCCAGCCCATGATAAGGCACCATCAAAAGGCAAATGATTACAGTAATTTTTTGAAAAATATTCATCGTTCTGATTTTCTCCATTCCCGCGTATTTAGTCAAATTCACTTCCCTATTTTCGAAGGTGGCTGGCAAGTAAAAACATCACAACAGCAGACTACGTGGTTGTTTTGGGGTTTTAGAATTAGCCGTTTTCTTGCGAAGCTTGTCACAATTGGTCACACTGCGCAGCCACTCATAATAAACTGCCTTAACAGAGCTGATAACAACGCCGCCGCCGTGCATACGGGACAAACCAATGTCTTCGTCCCCTGCTGTGGTTGCCATACCATCCTTCAAGGCCAGCACCTGAAAATCCCTTTCCATCAAGCCCAATGCAGACTGGGCGACACAGACATCTGTTTCCATGCCAACCAATATGGCCGTTTTGCGCCCGGTCGCCTCAACAGCCGCCAGAATGTCAGGGTTATCAGTCAGATTAAAACAATCCTTGCTGTATATCGTCGTATCTGCGGGTAAGGCGTCCCGGATGGCCTGGGTTAAATTCCCTTCATGGTTGATATCTTCGGCCATCGCCACAATGGGGACATCCAGCAAACAAGCAATTTGCAAAATCCACGCAACTTTTCCAACCATTGACTGCGTTATAGCGTTATCATATTTACTCAAAAAACTATCCTGAATATCGATAACGACCAGAACACTGTCATTGACATCAACCAGTGTTTTTTTGATGTCCGTAGGTTTATTCATTGATGCCCCTCCTGTATTTGGTATTTCACAAAATGGTTGTGGCGCCCTTGTGCCATTATTCTATGACCCCCTATCTTCTTCATTCAGTAGATAAAGAGGTATAATCCTCCCTCATTAGAAAACTAAAACCGTCAAATTTAAAAATAACGACACCCTCTCCGTCTGGTGTGGCTTTTGCTTCTCCTTTTAGCACAAGGTCAAAAGCTTTTTGAGTTTTTACAAGAGAAGAAGGGTCCACCTTTGGGGTATTATGTGCCGGGAAAAGTGCCTTTAATTGAGGGGCCAAAGCGGCCAATCTCGCAATGGATTTCTTATAAGCCGCCAAGTCAGTTTCTGGAAAATATAACCAAATAGGCCCCTCATAAAAACTATCCCCTGTCCACATAAACCCGGCTTCGCGGTCCAACAATACTATTGAATCGTCTGTATGCCCGGGAATATGGAGAATTTCGATTTTCCGATCACCCAAATCAATAATATCACCATCTTTCACCTGTTTCGTGATTGCAAAGGGTTCGATGTGATGATTTTCTTGCGTAACACCCTCAGGTAATTTCTTGCAAAGGGCCATGGCAGAGGCTTCCCCTGTTATCATATCACTCTTAAGACCCTTGCTGTTGGCCATCGTAAAGGCGGTCGAAACAGACTGAATATTATCAAACAAATGATTGCCGCCAATATGATCAAAATGCGTATGAGAGTTGAGCACCACTATCGGTTTATTGGTTAATTGATCAACGATAGCCTTTATATTGCCTATGCCATTGCCCGTATCAAAAAGCAGGGCCGTTTTGGAACCAACAATCAGGTAAGAAATAACTTCCTGCCATTGATAAGGCTCATAAATCGCCCAAATACCGGCGTCCACCTCATAGACTTCAAACCAGTCATTGCTGCTTTTATCTTTCTGAAAATCTGCATAGGCGGGCCGGGGAAGATTATCACAGAAATTTTTCATGTCCGCGTGAGAGGCCGAGGATAAGACCATTGAAAAGCCAAGAAGAAGTAATATTCTCAGGCCGTTGGTTTTTAGAGCCATATTATTAAAAAAATTACCCATTATGTTCTCCTCTGACAATGTTCTTAAATTGAAAGTGCAAATTTCTAATCCCTTATTGGGTGGGTATTGCCTTTAATATTTCGGAAAAATACTTGTTGGTATCGAACCTTGCGCCATTGGTCCAGCCGAGCCGGACGACGACGGCGTTTTTGGACGGGACGATGGCGATATGTTGGCCGTTAAACCCATTGGCCATATACAGATCCTTTGGACAATCGGGCATCATCAAGCCGCCCTCACCTGATGGATGGCCGCCATTGAGCCAGAATTGCGCCCCATACATGCCCTTGGGTGCCAAGGGTGTCAGCCTATGGGAATAGGCCACCCACTCCTTTGACAAGACCTGTTGATCGCCCATTCTGCCTTCGTTCAGGAACAGCAGGCCAAAGCGCGCCCAATCCTGCGCCGTCGCGTAAAAGGACGAACTGCCCACATGGGCGCCAGCTGCGTCCGTTTCAAATATGGCACTTGTCATGCCCGCGGGCTTGAAAAAACGCGCCCATGAATAATCATGCACCAATTTCAAGCTGCCGCCCAGCTGATCAAATAAAATCCGGGACAGCAGATTGGTCGTGCCGGATGAATAGGCCCAAAATGTTCCCGGCGTCTTAAAAAGCGGTTTGTTGGCGGCATATTCCCCCATCTTTGCCTTTTCAAACAACATCACCACACTGTCATTGCCGGGACTATAGGGATGTTCCACAAATTCCAGCCCGCTTGTCATGGTCAGAAGATGATGCAGGCTAATTTCATGGCGGGGATCATCTTCTGATGACCATTCAGCTATAGGTGCGGGATCATGCAGGCCCAATTTGCCGTCACTCACCAACGTTCCAATCAGCGCGCTGGCAACGCTCTTGCTGGCCGACCATGACAGAAAGCGACTTCTGTCATTAAAACCATCGGCATATCTTTCCGCGATGATCTTGCCGTCATAAACCACAAGGATCGCGCGGGTATCGATGGTCTTATTCTCTGTCGTATCCTCGAAGGCCCCATCAATGGCTTTGTCCAGCTGTTGCCAGTCAATATCCGCTGCACGTTGATCCAGGGTTACCACATCACCTGCGGGCCATTCTGCCGGTCTGTGATCTCTCGGGTCATCTTTAATACCCTCAGCCTGTGCCAATAGTTCTGCCCGGTCGGTATCAATCATGATTGTGCAGCCAACACCGGGGCGATAAAGCGCCGTTCGTGTCACTAGGCCCCACATGGTGGCTGTGGCTGTTTGTTTTTCAGCGTCAAATTCAAAACGGGCCGATTTTAAAAGAGGGTCCATGAATGGTCTTAAATCCCGCTTGACCACCTCATCAGGGTCCCGGCCCATCAGATATATCCCTGAACAGGCAAGCTTTGCCCCAACACCCGCCCCCATGGCCATCGTGTCATGGTTAAATCGGCGACCCGTATCGGTGCAGAATAAGAAAGCCACAATAGCAAGGATGGCGGCCCCGCCCCAAAGCCATTTATTTTTTAGAATTTTTACCATTTAAATATCCCATCAAGATCAAATGATTGGCGGCAGTGGGAAACAATAACCACTGCCGCCGCAAAAGCCAATAGGTCTGTGTGGGGACCATCAGCCGGGAGGAACTTTTATGTCCTGAGCCTATTGCGTCACGCGCTGCAATAGGGTCGTCAAATCCCGCACGAACCAATCCGGGCGCATGGGGTGGGCCGCATGGGGGGTATCCGGATAGGCCACCAGCGTAATCAAATCCGGATGCATATCACGGAGTTTTTCAAAATCTTCGGTTGGATTAAACGCATCCCCGGTCGGATCAATGATCAGCAGCGGTACCGACAAATTACGGTAGGTGATCAACGGATGTACCCGCCGCCAGGATTGATGCAGCAGGGGCAGTTTATGACTTTGCGCCGGATCAATTCCAGCGGGCGACTCTTCGCCGAAGAGTTTAACCCCATCATGATGCAGCCTGAAAGACCCGTCCTCATTTTCCACAACCCAACTATGGAACAGGGGTGCTGTTCCCGCGGGCAGAACGCCGCCCCAGCCGGGAATATAAAAGCTGGCGATATATTTATATCCGGCAAAGCGGTCTTTGAATATCGGTGCCTCCTGAATGGGCATATTTGCCATCATTTCTTTCATCTGAGGATAGATTTTTTCGGTGCGGGCCTGCACGCCATCGGCACCGCCATCCTCTAGAATCAACGCCAATGTCCGTTCGGGATAATTTTCATAAAAGCTTGTCGCGACACCGCCGCCCAGCGAAAGCCCGCCGATCACGGCTTTTTCAATAGTCAGCTTATCCATCATCGCGGCAATATCATCGGCAATATGCGACAGGGAGAAATTATAATCCATGACTTGAGTCTGGCCATGACCCCGGTAGGTTATGGCATAGACATGATATCCGGCATCGGCCAGCTTCTGGCCAACATTGCCCATTTCAAATGCACTGCTGCTATACCCATGGGACCAGATCAGCGGGGTGCCGTCCTTATTGCCCCATTCGAGATAATGCATTCTGATGCCATTAACCTCAATAAAATGGCCGTGACTTTTGTCGAGGGCCAGATACTGATCATAGGCCTTGGCCACCAGCGCCCTATTGTCCGGGGTGTCAGGGAAAACGTCCGGGGGCGCTACTGGCGGGGCATCGGCGCTGGCACTAAATACCCCGGCCCCAAAAGCCAGTGTTAAAACTATAACCGTTACGACCGGTCTGATCATCCCTTTAAACATTTTCTTCATCCCGTTGCCCTATGTGAAATCAAATAAAAAGGCGGGGGCAAAAGTCCAATGAACTCTGCCCCCGCCCAATGTTCAAACCTTAAAAATCATACGTGACATTGAGGCCGACCGTCCTTGGACGATTGGTTGGCACACTTTCAAAGGTTGCCCCCTGACGGTCGATCACAAAAGCGACCTTTTCATCAAACAGATTATGGGCGAATAGGGAAATGCTGTAGCCATCTTCGCTTCTGACCCCCAGACGGGCATCAACCATTTGATAAGACCCTAGCACCGCATCATCACGGACCAGATTGAAATCATTATTGCGTGATCCAGAATATTTATAGGTCAGGCTGGCAAAAGCATCAAAAGCATCGCTTAAGGGCTGGTTCCAATTGGCCTGAATGGCGAAATTTTCCTTGGCAGAGCCCGGAAGCCGGTCCCCTTTATTGATTCCGCTGCCTGGTACGCCAAATCCTGTGTCCGGCACATCCTCTTGCATTTTGGAACTGCTGACAGAACCGCTGAAAGATAGATCAAGATAATCATTGACCTGAAAGGCGATCAAGGCCTCGACACCTGAGATACGCGCATCACCCGCATTCTGGGTTGCCCGGACGAAGGTCACCGGGTCCTGAATGGTCAATTGTATGCCGGTATAGTCAATCATATAGGCAGAAACATTGGCCACCAAACGACCGTCCAGCCATGTTGTTTTCAACCCAACCTCATAATTCCACAGCGTATCCGAACCAAATTCAGAAAAACCCGAGTTAAGTGTGGGCTGGTTGAAACCCCCGCGCCGATAGCCGGATGTTGCCGTGGCATAGCCAAAAATATCGTCATTAAAACTATGTTCCAGTGATATTTTATAGGTACTGACATTCTCTTTCGTGTCGAAAGGAATATCCACCAGTAGATTTGCCCCGGAAAAAGCAAGAAAGAGGCCATCAGCTTTTTTACTTAGTGTACCAAACTCAACATGGGAACGGCGATAGCCCACAGTCAAATTAGTTTCAGGCGTAATATTAAAACCCAGCTCGCCATAAACCGCCTTTTCACTACTCGTTATTTCGCCTATTGAGTCAATCAGCACTTCGCCGCTTGCCACAGGAAGAAAACCAAAGATCAATTGATCCGGGCCGAGCTGCCGAATGGTCTGTGCCCATTCTTCATCAGAATCTTCATAATATGCCCCAAAGATCCAGTCAACAAACTGATCCCCGTCGCCGGAAGATACCAGGCGAAATTCCAATGTATCGACTTCTTTACCCGCAGGCTCGTTGCCGGGTTCAAGAAAATCGCAAGTACAGCCGCTGATAATGCCAACGAATTCCCGTTGATCAAATGTAAAACTCGCATCTAGCTTGACTCGGGTTGCCAATATTGTGGCGACGAAGCTGTCAAAATCATATTCCAGTTTCAGGTTCATTATCTGATGCTTGGTTTCATTTTCCATCAAAATACCGGCAACCTGATTGCGGGCGTTAAGGTCAAAGGGTATCTCGGGCCCTTCATCACCCGCAATATTAAGATCACCCGGATCACGGGTTGTTGTTACCCAGTTCATGGCACCATTCATGGTCTGGTTCAGATAGGTCAGATCAACGGTAAAATTCTCGGTCGCGTCCCAATGGACCGCAATTCTACCGCCTTTGGTTTCTTCGTCGTTAAAATCTTTCACGCCCAATTCAACATTATCGATAAAACCATCGTTGTTATAATAATAACCGACCGCGCGAATTGCCAGCGTGTCGGTGATCGGCAGATTCAAATAACCATGACCACCGAAATTAGTGCCGCCGTCCGTAACGTCAGAGCCATAGACATTTATGCCGCCCTCAATTTTGTCCACATTAGGTTTGTTGGAAATATAACGCACGACACCGCCCATGGCACTGCGGCCATACAATGTTCCTTGCGGGCCTTTCAGGACTTCGACCCGTTCCATATCAACCAGGCGTATATCTGCGGCCCCAGAGCTGGCAAACCCGCCCTCAGCAATGGCAAAATCATCAAAATAGGTTGCGATGATGGCACTGCCGCCTTCCTGGGTAGAGGTGGCAACATTGCGGATGATAATCCGGTTTGCGCCTGGCCCTTCAGAAATACCCGTGACCCCCGGCACCATATCGACAAATTGGGAAATGCTATTATAACCTGCCTTTTCCAGTTCATCGCCGCCTATCGCACTGATTGACATCGCCGTTGACTGAATGCCAGTGGCCCGCCGGGTGGCGGTGACAACAATCTCTTCAAAGCCGACTGTCTCGGTCTCTTCTCTTTCCCGTTCGGCTTCTTCCTCTTCAACGGACTCGTTTAATCTGGCCTCATAACCCGCATCGGAGGTCAGGGCGATAGCTTGAAAACCGGTTCTCTCAATAATCGCATAAACACCATTATCGCTGCGCGTATATGTCAGGTTGCTGGCGGACAACAATTGGCCCAAGGCTCCTTCCAACGAGGCGGCATCGGTCACCTGAGGTGCTATTCTGCCATCCACCAGATTGCCGTCCACAAAGATCGTTACATTGGTTTGACGTGACAGGTCCAGAATGGCGTCATGCAAAGATTGTGATTGAATGGATATATTATATGAGGCCGCCATGGCTGCCGGCACAGCAGAAAAATTTGACAGTGCCAGTGCAAGGGCAAAAGCCGAAACAGCCCCCTTTAAACCTGGCCTTGCGCCTTGATATTTTTGTTGCGTCGTATTTGATCCGAACATTACGGAAATCTCCCTATAAATATTATTGTCAATTAATCAAAAGGACGCAAATAATTCTTTACCCCGCCGCCCTCTCAACAAGAACGTCTGGCGTTGAAAAAAATCCCGCTATTTGTGCAATTATTTTAGCAAGGGCATTATTTTACTGGAAAAAATATTATTTTGAATGAATGGTTACGCCCTCTGGCGTACGCACAACATCAACCAGACCGGTTAGGTTTAGCCCCTCAAAAAGATCTTCTGTCTGATGAACGGAAAAGGCAATCGTCACCGGCATATCCGCCAGATTTTCATCCGCCAGCGTGACTTTAATGCTGCGGTAACGGTTCACTTCATCAATGACGCGCGACAATGGGGTTTTGTTATATTCAAACCGGCCCTCGCGCCACGCCAGCAAACTATCCTGTTTAAAGGGCGTAATGGCACTGCGCGCACCGGACGTCGTGACATGTATCTGCTCGCCAACCTGCAGCTTTACCGGCGCATCTGTTGTTGATAGTTGCAGCTTGTCGGTAACGATATCACCCCTGTCATCAACATTCGGGGCCTCGGCAACCTCAACCACGCCTTCCGTCACGGAAATGCGCACGTCAGAAGATGTTTTCTGGATGTCAAACTCTGTCCCCAGAACACGTACCTCGGCCGCGCCAGTATGGATCAAGAACGGTCGCGACGGATCATGTATGACATCAAAATAAGCCTGACCATTCACCAGTTCGGCCTCCCGCCGGGCCTTGGAAAAATGTGCCATGAGCGTTGTCGCGCCGGCTAGCGTAATTTTTGAGCCATCCACAAGCGTAATGGTTTTAATTTCACCAGTCAGGGTCGCGTAACGCTGATCCTGTGGCTGTGTCATATTCTGTACAATCGTGATCCCCAGCCCTATCGTGATCATTATTGATGCCGCAAGGGCCGCGACGCCCCAGTTTGGCAAAGATTTTATCATCGAAAAGCGTTTTTTCCGCGCAAAGCCCGCCAATTCAGCATCCAAATCAGCATCACTGACGATCGCAAAATCCGCTATATCCCATGATTGCTCAATATACTTATAGGCCATCCGATTTTCCTCTGATACAGCATACCATTTGGAAAATCTCTCCCGCCCTTCTGCCGTAACATCCTCGGCATGCATATAGGCGGCCCATTCAGCGGCCTGCTGCTCAGGCCCCTTATTAACCTGTGAACTGGCCGGGAAATCAATGGTTTTTATGTCATTTGTGGTCATTTTATACGTCCAGTGTCGTTATCTGTATTTTCTTGGTCATCACGATATATCGTCTTTTCACGGCTACGTCTGTTTTCCGCGAATATAACCATCGCATTTTGCAAATGGCGCGAAATGGCAGAACTGCTCCACCCGGTCTCGGCCTTGATCTCATCATATGTCTGGCCCAAAAGGCGGCTACGCATGACAACTTCCCTTTGAACGGCACTTAATTTTTTTATATCCCGCGTTAAGGCTTTAATGTCTTCTCTTGCACTATAAACGCGCTCTGGCGTTATTTCTCCCACCTCATCGCCATATTGCACCATGACCTGATGAATATATTTCCGGCGCACGGCAAGCCCGCGCAACTCGTCCAGGGCATTTCGAGCCGCCACCGTAAACAGATATGCCCGCGGATTGCTCATCTCTGCCAGTCCGTCCACATGAGAAATTTTTTCAAAAGCAGATTGCGCCAGATCCTCTGGATCAGGTGGCCCGTTACCATAACGACTGCGCAGCCAGGAACATAGGCTGCCCGAATATTTTTTATATAGGCCCTCCAGGAAAATATTTTGTTTTCTGGTCTGTTTCTTGGCTGCCTTTGAGGCGGGATAGGTGGTCACTTTTTTCATCTTTTTTACATGCTCTGGAACGCCCAGATCAGATCGCACGTCTGATGCCTCATTACGGCGCGGCGACAATTTACAACTTATCTGTAGGGAATTGTCTGTGTCTCTCAGCATTGTCATCCCTTAAATTCCTTTTACCTGTTATATTGCCACCAAATTACGCCCGATCATTATATCCGGCAAAACACATGATAAATTACCCTATTAATAAAAACGTTTGAGGCCCCAAAAAATCCCGGTAAAAATTTATTGCCGTTATTTTTTCAAGGCAGATCATTCATTATCAACCTTTTAGACTATACAATATTTTTTTGGGCCGGTAAATTCGGGTCCGTAAAATACGCCGGTGTTTGATTCAAACATAAATAACGCTATAGTTAAAAAAAATATCTGGGACGGACACGCGTGATAAGAAAATTTCTAATTTTTATCTTTTTGCATCTTGTATTTCTTAGCCATTCAGCTCTTGCCGAGCAAACTGACTGGACAGAAAAAAACTGGGCAAGATAATTCTAAAAGCGGATAAAGCCGCACATCAGAAAAAATGGTCGCGCGCCATTAAATACGGCGAACAAATGCTTCGTGGTACGCAAGCTCTTGATCAAGAGAGTGATGCCAGATATATCAACCAACTTAAAAATCTCAATAGATATTACGACAGTGCCGGACGATTGAATGACGTCGCCTCACGGGTTATTAAGGCGTATAAACTGTCAATGGCGCATCTCGGCGCAAAGCATGGCACAACCAATATGAGCCGCCATCTTTATTACAAACTTCTCCTTAGCAATAAGAATTACGTCGAAGCCATTCCCCTGATTTTGGAGAGTATTGCCAATTTGGGCAAGCGTAAAAACGACAGTTTCAAACATATCCGCTATCTGGATCAGCTGGCCAGCCTTTACGGCATAACAAAGCAACTTGAAAAAGAAGAAGAAACCCTTCTGCTGCTCTTGAAGATGAACAAAAAAGCATTTGATATTAATAATGAAGATAATACCGACATTATTATAACTCTGGCAGAGAATTATTGCCGCCGGAATAAAATTAAAGAATTCGAGAAATTAATAACGTCACACCATCTAAAATATTTTTGCAAATAAAAGCCTTGCCCCGTTTTCATAAATGAACTTCTCCCCATAATCAGAGGGCCGCGCGCTAAAACCACAGTCAACTATACTATGGCCCAAGTGGCCGCGGATGAGAAAATCACCCCAATGCTGGCTTAACAGTCTGCATTATCATCTGGGTCATGGGGTTTTGAAAAGCCTGGGCTTTGCGGTCCGAAAATAACGACCGACAAACAAAGTGAAAACATCCGGCCTTTTATGCCAATATCTATCATACCAATTTTTACTTTTATGGCGTAAATTATATATAAATAATCCGTCATATCAAAGCCGACAAATCTGGGAACTATCATGTTCTTATATATTTAAGGTTTAATAAATTTATTTCTTATTTTAAATATGGTAATGTTGTTTGAACGTATATTTTTTGCACTAAACCACTACCGACTGACGTCGGTAGGTTTGGGAGCATGCTTATCGATGTACTGAAGTATGATATCATCCGTGACCATCCCGCTTGTTGAACAGAAGTAGCCTCTTGCCCAGAAATGCCGTCCC
>Ga0316204_10003830_pt1 | contig 28777 bp, 27 predicted proteins | sample 6monrhotite_MG_2_FD_205661 | JGI IMG/M metagenome (GOLD analysis project Ga0316204, IMG submission 205661) | Microbial mat bacterial communities from mineral coupon in-situ incubated in ocean water Damariscotta River, Maine, United States -... | ecosystem: Environmental > Aquatic > Marine >...
CTTGCGTAATGGGGGCCTTGGCATCCATGGCATGTCTCTCGGTCTGGGGTTTGAGCGGGGTATAAGAGAAAGAGGCGGCCTCCACAAGGAAACCGCCTCTTGGTCAGAAGGGAAATGAACGCCTTAGCTTGCGCAGCGGCGCGCAGCCTCTTCGACCGCAGCCGTAAAGCCCAGCAGGCTGAAGGTATCTTGGGTCCGGGTGCCGCGACCGGAACGCGCGTTAAGCACGGCATTGGCACCGCGTTTCATGGCCACTACGAATTTCGCGTCCTCTTCGGGGGTGGCAGGCCATGCCGTTTCACCTTGGGTGAACATCTGGTAGGTCGTATTGCCGATCTGCACGCTGACAGTCGAACCATCGGCGAACGGATAGCCCCCCGTGAACATCACCTGTCCGTTCACATTCTCGGAAGGGCGAAAGAACACGATCAGCCGGATGTCGCCGCGGCGCACGTCAACGGTATTGCCATCACGGGTATTCACCGTTTCCTTGGGGGCTGAAACAGCCCAGCACTCAGTCGGATTGCTTTCGACAAACACGCTCCAATCGGTGTTCGCCGAGACGCGGTTGTCGCTTTGCTCTTGTGCGACCGCTGCATTTGCCAACAGCAGCGCCAGTGACACGCCCATCATACGCGAAATTTTCAAAATCATCATACAGCCTCCAAGCTGTCCTTGCCTCTGGATGCCTCATCCTGTCTGCGGTGCATCTGGCGGCACCTTTTCGACTGGCGAGACGTTGTTCAACTCGATACCGTAGAGCATAGCAAAAATCCGCCCGTAGGGGAAAGCCCTCTTTGCACAGGCGGCGCGCTGGAACGAACCGAAATAGACAATCCAAAAGGCGTTAGAATGGAAAATCCCGTTGATCTCGTTGAAGTCTGGCGCGGCGACCTTCTTGAATGCGTTCATCAAGGTCACGCAGTTGTGTCTGACGAGACCGGTCAGATCGTTGAATGCTGGGGTGATCCAAAGGCTGTCATTTACCCCCGATCCTCTTCCAAGATGATTCAGGCGTTGCCCCTGCTGGAAAGTGGCGCCGGGGCGCATTTGACCGAAGAGCAGTTGGCACTGGCCTGTGCGTCGCACAACGGCGCGGCCATCCATACCGACCGCGTACAAGCCTGGTTGAAAGACCTTGGGCTGTCAGATGATGACCTGCGCTGCGGGCCGCAGATGCCTGATAATCGGGATGCGCGCTATGGCCTGATCCGTGCTCACCAGCGCCCCTGCCAGATGCATAACAATTGCTCCGGCAAACATGCCGGTTTCCTGACGCTGACAAAGCACCTTGCAGCAGGCCCCGATTACGAACGTATCGACCATCCTGTGCAGCAGGCCTGCAAAGTGGCCTTCGAAGAGGTCACCGAAGAAACCAGCCCGATGTTTGGCATCGACGGATGCTCGGCACCAAACCACGCCTGCACGCTGCATGGGCTGGCCCGCGCCATGTCCTTCTTTGCCACCGCCGGGGACAGGGCAGACCGGCGCAGCGAAGCCGCGCAAAAGCTGATCGCGGCCATGACGCGCTATCCCGAATTAATTGCCGGCGAAACCTGCGCCTGCACCGATCTGATGCGTGCGATGGATCATAAGGTCGCGATCAAAACCGGAGCAGAGGGGGTTTACGTCGCGATTGTCCCTGAAAAGCGGCTTGGTATCGCGCTGAAAATCGCAGATGGCGCGACCCGCGCCAGCGAAGCCGCAATTGCAGCGATCCTTGTCAAATACGGCGTCCTTGATCCGAACCATCCTGCGGCCATCGCGCGTATGACGCCCCCCATTTTGAGCCGCAGGGGCCTGACAGCCGGCCAGATCCGCCCCAGCGCTGCATTGGTGTGATCAATGAATGAAGTGCGCGACCAATATGAGGCATTTCCTTACCCTGAACGTGACCCAAAGGACGAAGCAAAGCGCCTGATTACCGGATCGCCCTCAGTGCCAACCGAGATGGATCATTGGCTCTGGGGAGGTCAGCGTGACTGGTCACAGACCCTGCGTGTTCTGGTTGCAGGCGGCGGCACCGGCGATGGGTTGGTGCAACTGGCGCAGCACTTGCACAGTGCGGGCAAGCCCTATGAGATAACCTATCTCGACCTGTCCAAAGCATCGCGCCGCATCGCCGAAGCGCGGATCAAGGCCCGTAATCTGCCGCATGTGCGCTTTGTGACGGGCTCACTTCTGGATGCGGCGGATCTGGGGCGGTTCGACTATATCGACTGCTGTGGTGTCCTGCATCACCTGCCTGACCCCCAGACCGGGTTGACCGCATTGCATGGTGCCCTCGCGCCGGGTGGCGGATTGGGTTTCATGGTCTATGCCCCCTATGGCCGCACAGGGGTCTATCCTTTGCAGGCGGCCTTTAACCGGCTCTTTGGACATTTGCCGCCAAAGTCGCGGTTGAAGCACGCGCGTGCGGCATTTGACAAGATACCGCCCGCCCATCCGCTCAAACGGAGCCTGACCCTTGGTGATCACAAGCAGTCCGACGCCGGGTTCTACGATCTGCTCGTCCACACGCAGGATCGCGCTTTCACTGTCGATAGCTGGATTGCGGCACTTGGTGACGCTGGCTGGCAAATGGCAGGATTTGCGCAACCGGGGCTCTATGATCTGGGGCAGTTTACCGATGTCCCCGCTGATTTGGATGCCGTGTTGCAGATGAAAGCAGCCGAAGAACTGCGGGGGACAATCAAGACCCATGTGGGATATGCGCGGCCCAGTGGCGCAACTTCACCTGCAATGAAGGGCATGGGTGACCGCGTGCCACATTTGCGGGGCGCGCCGCGCGCGGCATTCGCGCAGGCTGTCGCAAAGAACAAGCTGCCAAAGCTGCGGGTCGGTGCGGATCAGGTTGACATCACACTTTCGCCCAAGGCCGCCCCGCTTGTTGCAGCAATAGACGGTCGCAGCACGATCAACGAACTGCTCCAGAAGGTCGACATCCCCCCAAAAGAGGGTCTGCACCTCTGGGGCAAGCTGGACATGGCACTGGTGCCTTGGGGTCTGATCCAATACTCGGAATTTCTGCGCTAGCGGTTGATCATTGGCGCCGCAAACTGCACAGAGATGGTCTGCATCGCGCCCCGGTCCACAGCAAAGAAAGTTGCACACATGTCCTTTACCCTTGCCACCTGGAACATCAACTCGGTTCGCCTGCGTGAAGATATCGTCGCGAAACTGATGCGGGACGAGGCCCCCGATGTGCTTTGCCTGCAGGAATGCAAAAGCCCGGTGGACAAAATCCCCTTGGCGCAGTTTCAGGCGCTTGGCTACTCCCACATGGTCGCACGCGGGCAGAAAGGCTACAACGGCGTCGCTATCTTTTCGAAGATTCCGATGGTCGAGGTCGGGGCTGAGGATTACGCAGGTCTGGGCCATGCGCGTCATATTGCGGGCAAGCTGGAGAATGGCGTGACGATCCACAACCACTATGTGCCTGCCGGTGGCGATGTGGCTGACCGTGCTGTGAACGAGAAATTCGGCCAGAAGCTTGATTACCTGACCGATATGCGTGACGCCTATCACGCGCTGAAGCCGGAAAAATCAATCCTTGTTGGCGATCTGAACATCGCGCCGCGCGAAGATGATGTCTGGGATCACAAGAAATTGCTCAAGGTGGTCAGCCATACGCCGATCGAGGTGGCGCATTTCGCCGAGGTTATGGATGCTGGCAACTGGTCTGATGTGACGCGCAACGATATCCCCGATGGCCGCCTTTATAGCTGGTGGTCCTACCGGGCGAAGGATTGGGATGCCGCCGACAAGGGCCGCAGGCTCGACCACATCTGGGCGACACCGGATATCAGGAATGCCGCGCATTCCAGCCGGGTGCTGCGCGACGTGCGCGGTTGGGAAAGGCCCAGCGATCACGCGCCTGTTTTTGCAACTATTGATCTGTAGGAATCGCCAATGACACTGCCTGACCAGATGAGCGCACTTGTGCAATTGCACGAGGGCTACGCCAACACGCAGACCGGGCCGGACATCGATGATCTGACGCCCTTTCTGGCGCATCAGACGATTGCGGTTCCGAAACCGGCTGAGGGGAAGGCGGTGATAAAGGTACATCTCGCGGCGGTGAATCCCTCCGATATCCACTTCATCAAAGGCGAATACGGGCAACCCCGCGTAAAAGGCGTGCCAGCCGGTTTTGAGGGCGTGGGCGAGGTTGTCGCCGGTGATACGCCCTTGATCGGGCAGCGTGTGAGCTTCTTTGCCGCGGGGACCTGGGCTGAATATGCGGTGACAGATGTGGCGACCTTGGTGCCTTGCCGTCCTGACCTGGCAGAGGTGGATGCAGCAGGGTTATTGGTCAATCCGCTGACGGCCATCGCGATGTTCGATATCGTGAAAGAAAGCGGCGCCGATAGCTTTGTCTTGAATGCAGCAGGTTCCCAACTGGGCAAGCTGCTGATCGCGCTGGGCCGCGACCACGGAATTGCGCCGATCGCGGTGGTACGGCGCGCCGCACAGGCAGAAAGCCTGCGGGCCTTGGGGGCCGCCGAAGTGATCGTGACGGGGGAACCTGACCCACTGGGTGCCGCAAGGGATATGTTCAAGGCCCGCAAGCCCCGTATCTTGCTGGACGCCGTGGGCGACCAATTTACCGCTGATCTGTTCTTTGCCATGCCCAGCCATGCCCGATGGGTCAACTACGGCAAGCTATCCACGGACACGCCTGCGCTGACGCAATTGGGGCAGTTGATATTCCAAAGCAAACGGATCGAAGGGTTCTGGTTGACCCGCTGGATGAAAGACGCGGATCCTGCCCGGATTCCTCAGGCATTCGGGGAAATTCAGGACCGCTTCGTCAGCGGCAAATGGAAAACGGACGTTGCAGGCATTGTACCTCTGTCAGAGGCGATGGATGCCCTGCCAGAGGTTCTCGCACAGGTTGACGGCAAAGCATTCATCGATCCGCGCAAATAGCACGATTGCCCTTGCATCCCGCCGTCAAATCCGCGACACCGCCCGCCTTTGGCGCGGGAATGTTGAAAAACGCGGGAACCGTTGCTAGTTTCAACCCATGCCCGGCGTCGGGGCTTTGACGACGTGCTTTAAGGAGGACAATGAACTGTCTCTTTCTACAGCGGCTGGGACACCAGCCAAAACCGGAGCCGCAGCAATGACGGCCCAGACTGTGACCAGCGAAAGCCTCTTGGCGGCTGTTCTGAAATCTCTTGATGACGATAAGGGCGAGGACATCGTGCAGATCAACCTGCGCGGCAAATCCGAGATTGGTGACTATATGGTCATCGCGACCGGTCGCTCGACCCGTCAGGTGACAGCAATGGCTGAAAAGCTGTCCGACAAGATCAAGCAGGAATTCGGGGTGATCTCCAAGACCGAAGGCAAGGATGCCGGCGATTGGGTGCTGATCGACACAGGCGATGTCATCGTGCACATCTTCCGACCTGAGGTGCGCGAGTTCTATCAGCTTGAAAAGATGTGGCAGCCCGGGGCGGCTACTGCCGTCTGATGCGGGTGCAGATCTGCGCTGTGGGCCGTTTGCGCAAAGGGCCCGAGCGCGAACTTTACGACGACTACCTTACCCGGTTTGACCGGACCGGGCGGGCCTTGGCCCTTGGCCCTGCGCAATTGATTGAAGTTGAGGACAAAAAGCGCGGAGGCATGGCCGCCGAGGCCGCCCTGCTGGACCGCGCCGTGCCGGATGGTGCGCTGATCTGCGCTATGGACGAACGCGGCAAGGTGATGGGCTCGCCGGAGTTTGCAGCCCTTCTTGCTGAGTGGCGCGATCAGGGGCGGCAGGATGTCAGCTTTGTGATCGGTGGCGCAGATGGGATCGACCCGGCCCTGCGTGCCCGCGCCAATGCCAGTCTGAGTTTTGGCAGGATGGTCTGGCCGCATATGCTGGTGCGTGTGATGCTGGCAGAACAGCTGTACCGGGCGGCGTCTATTCTGGCAGGTGGCCCCTATCATCGCAGCTAAGGACCCTCCGGGGGGAGTTTTTTGACCAAGATGAAGGTGAGCCCCGGTTCCCCTGCGGGGCTTGCTGGGCTACATAACGACCAACACGCAAAGGAGCTTGGTGATGCCTGTCCCGAAACCTGTTGTTTTATGCATTCTTGATGGCTGGGGCCTGCGCGATGCGGTTGACGGTAACGCACCGGCGCAAGCCAGCACTCCCAACTTTGATGCCATCATGCAGGGACCGCATGCGCAGCTGTTGACCCATGGCCGCGATGCAGGTCTGCCCGGCGGGCAGATGGGCAATTCCGAGGTCGGCCATACCAACATTGGCGCGGGCCGCGTGGTGGCAATGGATCTGGGGCAGATTGAACTGTCCATCGAAGACGGAACGTTCTTTGAGGCCGCAGCGCTGATCCGGTTTATCCAACAGATGAAAGCCAGCGGTGGGACCGCGCATTTGATGGGTGTCGTTTCGGACGGTGGCGTGCATGGGCACATTGATCATATCGTGGCCGCAGCCAAGGCGCTGACGGATGCCGGCGTGACGGTGGCCGTTCATGCAATCACAGATGGACGGGACGTGGCCCCTTCATCAGCAGAGGGATTTCTCAAGACCTTGCAGGACGGGCTGCCGTCGGGGAGCCGCATCGTAACAGTGATTGGGCGTTATTTTGCCATGGACCGGGATAATCGCTGGGACCGGGTTGAGACGGCTTACAACGCCATGATCAAAGGTGAGGGCAGCATGGCTGACACGCCTCAAGCCGCGATCAAGGCCGCCTATGAAGGTGGCAAGACGGATGAGTTCATTCCTGCAACCGTGATCGCAGATTACGCTGGCGTGGCCGAAGGCGATGGTTTCTTTTGCCTCAACTTCCGCTCTGACCGCGCGCGCGAAATTCTTGCAGCGATTGCAGACCCAGCGTTTGAAGGGTTTGACCGCACCCAACCTTCCTTGGCGGCCCTTCTGGGCATGGTTACCTACTCGGACCGGCACGATGCGTGGTTCGACGCCGTATTTCCAAAACGCGACATTCGGAACACGCTTGGTGTCTGGGTCGCGAAACATGAACTGCGCCAGTTTCGTCTGGCCGAGACCGAGAAATACCCGCATGTCACCTTCTTTCTGAACGGCGGGATCGAGGTGCCGGAAAAGGGCGAGGACCGCTATATGGCACCTTCACCCAAGGTGGCGACCTATGATTTGCAGCCCGAAATGTCCGCGTCCGAGGTCACCGAACATTTCGTCGAGGCGATCGCGGCGGGCTATGACCTGATCGTCACCAATTACGCCAACCCCGATATGGTCGGGCATACCGGTGATCTGGGGGCGGCGATCACGGCCTGCGAAGCGGTTGATGCCGGGCTGGGGCAGGTTGTCGCCGCGCTGCACATGGCAGGTGGTGCGATGATTGTCACCGCAGACCACGGCAATTGCGAAACGATGATCGACCCTGAAACGGGTGGGCCACATACCGCACACACGCTGAACCCTGTGCCGGTCGCTTTGGTGGGCGGACCAGAGGGCGTGACGTTGCGCGATGGCCGTCTGGCTGATCTCGCTCCGACGGTGCTGGAGCTGATGGGGTTGGAATTGCCCCCTGAAATGACCGGACGGAGCCTGATTGCGCGATGATCCGCCTGACCGCCTTGCTGATCTGCCTTGCAGGCAGCGCTCTTGCACAAGGGTCCGCACAAGAAGCCGCAGCGCAGTTGCAGGCCGCACGGGGCCAGTTGGAAGCTGCGCAGAGTGCGCGCGACCGAATTGCAGCGCTTACCGAGACAGTACAAGCCTATGAGGCAGGGCTGGCCGCCATGCGGCAGGCACAGCGCGATATCGCACTGCGTGCGGCGATCCTGAAAGAAGAGCTTGACCTGCGCCAAGCCGAGTTCGCGCAGCTTCTGGGGGTGCTGTCTGCGATCAGCACCACTCCGCAACCGGTGTTGCGCGCCCACCCTGACGGGCCGTTGCGCACGGTGCGGGCAGGGATGCTGGTGGCAGATGTCACACCGGGTCTTGAGGCCGAGGTGAAGCGGCTGAAAGCGCTGTTTCAGGAAACCCAAACGGTAAAGGCCGCGCAGGATGCCGCAGCACAGACGCTGTTGGACGGGTTGCAGGGCGCCCAGACGGCAAGGGCGGCGTTGGGTCAGGCGGCGTTGGAACGCACGGACCTGCCCATCCGTTTCGAAGATAATCCGGTGCAGACAGCACTCTTGGCCGCCAGCGCCCGGACGCTGGATGAATTTGCAGCCCAGATTGCAGAGGTGCGGCCAGAGGGAGCCGACAACCTGACCGCGCAAGGCGATCTGCCTTTGCCGGTGGCTGGAACGGTTTTGCCTGATGATGGCAGCGGCCGGACAGGCATTCGCATCGGTGCCGCGCCCCGCGCTTTGGTGACGGCCCCGGCACCAGCGACTATCCTGTTTCAGGGCCCCTTGCTGAACTACGGAAATGTGGTGATTCTGGAACCTTCGAAAGATGTCCTGTTTGTCATGGCCGGTCTTTCGGACGTGTTTCATCAGGCCGGTCAGGTCGTGCCAGCCGGTGCGCCCATCGGGCTCATGGGTGCAGGTGGTGCGTTTAATGACGGGAATTTGACCGAAAATACCGGCAATGCGACTGGGCAACCCGTCCAGGCCCTTTATCTTGAAGTCAGAGAAGGGCAAGGTCCCGTGAACCCCGGCGTCTGGTTTGCGCTCGAGTAGGTAAGGATTGAAGATGAAGAAGCTGATTTTGGCCGCTGCTGGCGGCGCTGTCCTGGGACTGGTTGCGACAACGCAAGTAGCAGGGCCCCTGCTGGCGCAGGAAGCGGAATCGACCACCAGTGTCTACGAACAACTGGACCTTTTTGGTGATATCTTCGAACGGATCCGTTCGAATTATGTCGAAGAGGTCGATGATCGGGAACTGATCGAAGCCGCGATCAACGGTATGCTGACATCGCTTGACCCGCACTCCAGCTATCTGTCTCCGGAAGCGGCGCAGCGGATGCGGGTCACCACATCAGGAGAATTTGGCGGGCTTGGGATCGAAGTCACCCAGGAAGAAGGCTGGGTCAAGGTTGTCTCGCCGATGGATGGCACCCCGGCAGAGGCCGCGGGCATCATGTCCGGTGACTTCATCACAGCTGTGGATGGCGAAAGCGTGCTGGGCCTGACCTTGGACGAGGCCGTGCGCATGATGCGCGGCCCGGTCGGCGCGGAAATCATCGTCACGATCGTGCGCGAGGGCGAAATCGAACCCTTCGATGTGTCGATCATCCGCGACACCATCAAACTGACCGCCGTGCGCAGCCGCACCGAAGGCAACGCGGTGGTACTGCGGATTACAACATTCAACGAACAGACCTTCCCCAACTTGCGCGAGGGGATCCAAGAGCAGGTGCAAGCGGCCGGCGGCATGGCAAACGTCGATGGATTTGTCGTCGACCTGCGCAACAACCCGGGCGGCCTGCTGAGCCAGGCGGTTTATGTCTCAGACGCTTTCCTTGATGCGGGCGAAATCGTCTCGACCCGTGGGCGGGAACCCGCAGACGGGGACAGGTTCAACGCCACACCGGGCGATCTGACAGAAGGCAAACCCATTGTGGTCTTGATCAATGGCGGCTCTGCTTCTGCCTCGGAAATCGTTGCAGGGGCCTTGCAGGATCACCGGCGCGCGATCGTGGTAGGCACGAACTCTTTCGGCAAAGGATCTGTGCAAACGGTTGTGCCGCTCAATCAGGATGGGGCGATGCGGCTGACAACGGCGCGGTATTACACGCCATCGGGTCGGTCGATCCAGTCGCTGGGCATTTCCCCCGATATCATCGTCGAACAGCCGCGGCGGAGCGTCAACGAGGAGGAAGATGACGCCGAAGAGCGCAACCAGCGGTCCGAGGCGGGCTTGCGCGGTTCACTTGAAAACGACAGCCTGACCGAAGATGAGATCCGCCAGATCGAAGAAGATCGGGCGCGTGCCGAGGCTGCAGCAGCCCTGCGCGAGGACGACTATCAACTGGCCTATGCCATCGATATCCTGAAAGGGCTGAATGCGTTGGGGCCAGTGGCAGCGGCCGCTGAATAGTCCGGCGCTGGCCGCAAATCTCTCTGCCGGGATCCTGTAGGGTGGGTGGCAACCCACCTTGCAGAACGCGGCCCTTGCGTCAGACTTTCACGCGCTCGCTTTTTGGGTCGTACAGAGGCTTCAACTGCGCCTCGGCTTTGACCTGCGTGCCCATGACGTCAATCTCAAAGTTGCTGGCCAGCAGCTCGGCCACGCTTTCGCCCTTGCAGGGGACATAGCCCATGCCGATAGCCGCCCCCAGATGGTGACCATAGCCACCTGAGGACAGGTAGCCGACGGTTTCGCCATCCCGCACAATGGGCTCGTTGTGATAGAGCAGCGGCTCGGGGTCGGTCAGCTTGAACTGAACCAACCGCTTTTCCAACCCCGCCTCGCGCTTGCGCAGCACCGCATCACGGCCAATGAAATCGGGCTTGTCGGTCTTGACCGCAAAGCCCAATCCAGCTTCCAGCACGTGATCTTCTGCCGTAATGTCATGGCCAAAGTGGCGAAAGCCCTTTTCCATGCGCGCGGCATCCATCATATGCATCCCGCAGAGTTTCAGCCCCATGTCCTGCCCGGCGGCGTGCAATGTCTCAAACACGTGGGGGGCCATGTCGGCAGAGATATAGACCTCCCATCCCAGTTCGCCCACGTAAGTGACCCGGTGGACACGGGCCAGCCCCATGCCGATCTCGATCTCCTGGGCGGTGCCAAAGGGATTGGTGTCATTGGAAAAATCGGCAGGAGAGACGGCTTGCAACAATTTGCGGCTGTTCGGCCCCATCACGGCCAGCACGCCTTCGCCTGCGGTCACATCGGTGATCACCACGTTGAAGTCACCCAAATGGCGCTGCATCCACGTCTGATCGGCCAGCCGTGTCGCGGCAGGGGTGACGACCAGATAGGCGGTTTCGGACAGGCGAGTGACGGTCACATCCGCCTCGATCCCGGCGCGGGTGTTGAGGAATTGGGTGTAGACAATCTTGCCTACCGGCACGTCATATTCGCCCCCGCCAATATGGTTCATGAAGGCCGTTGCATCACGGCCTTCGACCCGGATTTTCCCAAATGAGGTCATGTCATACATGCCCAGATTGGTGCGGATCGCATTGACTTCGGCGGCGACATTGCCAAAGAAATTCTGCCGCTTCCAGGAATAGTCATATTCTGGCTTTTGCCCTTCGTCGGCAAACCAGTTGGCACGCTCCCAGCCCGCAATCTCGCCCATCACCGCACCCTGATCCAGCAGGTGCTGGTGGAACGGCGTCCGCCGCACGCCGCGCGCGGTGGCCTTTTGGCGGAAGGGGAAATGATCGGCGTAAAGCAGGCCAAGCGTTTCTTTGGAGCGTTCAAAAAGATAGGTCCTATTGCCCTGAAATGGTTGCATCCGGCCAATATCCACATCACCCAAATCGAAGGGTTTTTCGCCTGCGTCCATCCATTGCGACAAGGCCATGCCAGCCCCACCGGCCGATTGAATCCCGATCGAGTTGAAACCTGCGGCGACCCAGACGTTATCCATCTCAGGTGCGAGGCCGAGATGATATGCATCATCCGGCGTAAAACTCTCCGGCCCGTTAAAGAACGTATGAATACCCGCCTCGGCCAGCATCGGCATGCGCGCGACGGCGGCTTCGAGGATGGGTTCGAAATGATCGAAATCCTCGGGAAGCTGGTCAAATTCGAAATTCTCGGGGATGCCTTTCATCGCCCAGGGCTTTGCGTTCGGTTCAAACGCACCTAGCAATATCTTGCCTGCGTCCTCTTTATAGTAAGCGCATTCATCAGGCACGCGCAGGACGGGCATTTGTGTCAGGCCGGAAATCGCCTCGGTCACGATATAGAAATGCTCGCAGGCGTGCAGTGGCACATTCACGCCCGCCATGCGGCCAACCTCGTGGCCCCACATGCCGGCGCAATTGACGATCATGTCACAGGTCATGGTGCCGTGCGCATCGCCCTGTTCCCATTCGACAGATTGCACGCGGCGGCCTTTACGGTTGATCTTGGTCACTTTGGTGCGTTCGGCCACTGCCGCTCCGTTCATTCGCGCGCCCTTGGCCAGCGCAAGCGCGATATTGGCCGGATCGCCCTGCCCATCCTTGGGCAGATAGACACCGCCCGTCACACCATCGATATTCAGATGCGCATAGCGGGCCTTGACCTCATCGGGGGTGATCTCTTCGATCTCAACGCCAAAGGACCGCGCCATTCCAGCAGAGCGCGACAGCTCCTCACGGCGCTCTTCGGTCAGCGCGACGGTGATCGAGCCGACAGGCTTGAACCCGGTCGCAACACCGGTTTCCGCTTCCAGATTGCCGTAAAGCTCTTGGCTGTATTTCGCCAGCTTGGTCATATTCGCTGTCGCGCGCAGTTGCGCGATCAGGCCTGCGGCATGCCATGTGGTGCCGGATGTCAGCTGTTTGCGTTCCAGCAGTACAACATCTTTCCAGCCCAGCTTGGCCAGATGATAGGCGACAGAGCAGCCAATGACACCGCCACCAATAATGACAACGCGGGCGTGGGTGGGAAGAGTAGGCATGAGCGTGTTCCCCGACTGAACAGAATGATCAGTTTTTGCCAGCACAGCGCGCATTCCTATGGTGAAAAAGCGCCACCTCTGACGCAAATCCCTATTTCTTGCGGCCTTTATTGCGCGCGGCGTTGGGTGTCATGCCAAAGGCCTGCCGGTAGATCGTGGTGAACCCGCTGGGAAAACCACAGGCCAGCCCGATTTCGTTGATCCGCATATCGGTATTTAGCAGCAGGTTATTGGCCTTGTTCAGGCGCAGTCCCCGGTAATACCCGTTCGGCGTGGTTTTCATCAGGCGGCTGAATTTGCGCTCCAGTGACCGTTTCGACAGGTTCGTGGCCTCTGCGATCTCGCTGATCGCCAAGGGAAACTCCATGTTGTCCTGCATCAGCGCGATACAGGCATCAAGGGCGGTATCGCCTGTGGTCGTCACCTCTTTGCCGGAAAACGGTTGCAATGTGTTGAAATGGCGGACCCGCTCGTGCAGCAGAATATCGGCGACCGTTGTCATCGTGGTGGATGCGGCATGCTGGCTGGCGATCGAAAGCGCAATGTCAAAGGTCGCCCCCATGCCCGCGCATGTGATGATGGCCCCGCCATCAACGGCAAGGGTGGCCTTGGTATCAAATAGGCCCAGCCGTTCCATCAGCACGGTGCGGTTTTCCCAATGGGTTGTATGGCTGCCGGGGCTGCCTTTGGTTTCCGCGATATAGCGGGCCGCCGCCTCGGACAGCAGCACGACCCGCGCCTGACGACTGGTATAGTTGGCCAGCCACTTGCCCAGGGACAGATCCGGGCAGGTGGGGTCTGCATTGCCCAGAACGAACAGGTAATCCGCCTCGGGACGGGCGGGCAGGGGGGTTGTCTCAACCGTCACCGCACTGCTTGCCGAAATCGGCCCGCCCCGGGCAGACCTGATGTGCCATTCAAACAGCGGACTGCCGTTGATCCGGTTGGCAAGGCGCAGCACTTCGACCACGCCGGCAAACTCTGTCAGCACAAAGCCTTCGGCGACGTAGATGTCAAAGGTGCTAGGGTGGGTCATGGCGCGACGATCGGGTGTCCGGCTGCCCTGATTTCATCTGCGAGCCTGGCGATATGCGCCGGCCCCACCTCACAGCAACCACCCACGACCGTGGCGCCCTGCGCGATCCAGCCCATGGCGTGGCGAGCGTAGGCATCGGGGCCAAGATCCTGTCGGGCGGTCAGCGCATCGACCGTGGGTTTGTCACCAAGAAAGCCGTCACTGATCTTGGTAAAGCCATTGGCATAGCCACCAAAGGGCTTGTTGCCGGTGGCAAGAACACCCATGGCGGCATCAATTGCCTCGGGGACCGAGCAGTTTGCCAATATGGCACTGGCGGCCCCTGCCACCGCGAATACATCTGCAAGCGGCTCTCCCGAGCGCAGCTTGGTGCCATCGTGATCATCGACGGTCATCGCCAGCCACACCGGTTTGCCGGTTGCGGCTGCGGCCTCAAGGACGGCGCGCGCATGGGCGAGCGAGGCCACGGTTTCGCAGATGATGAGGGCGACCTTAGGGGCGAGAATATTTGCAACTTCCGTGTAGGCCGCAACGGCAACGTCATGGGCGGGCATCAGATCGGGCCGATAAGATGCCACGAGCGGCCCGATGGCGCCTGCCAAGACGCCTACACCCTCCGCCTCTTTCAGGGCCGCCGCATAGAGCGCCTCAAACTGGTCCTCAGCCCCGGTGCCAATCAGCCTGTCACGCAAAATGGCGTAAGTGTTGGTGGTGTGCACGGTCGCGCCGGCATCGCGGTAATCGGCATGCACCTGCGCCACCAGCCCGGGGTGATCAACCATCACTTGAGTGGACCAAAGCGGCGTCGGACGGTCGCCCGCACGATGGACCAGTTCCTGGCCCATGCCGCCATCAAGCAGGATGATCTCTGTCACGAATAGCACACTCCGACTGCGTTACGGAGTGTTGCTATCCGCTCTTTTCTTGCTGCGGTCAAGCTTAGGCGCGGATCCGATCGTTCTGCGGATCCCACAGCGGTTGATCCTCGGCAATGGTCGCGGCATAGCGCTCACCATAGATATCAACCGTCACTTTGGTGCCCGGCACTGCGGCATCGGCACGGACCATGCCCAGGGCAATCGACTTGTTCACCCGGTAGCCCCAGCCGCCAGAGGTGGTTTCACCTGCCACCTCATCGCCGATCCAGATCGTCGACATATAGGGCGCATCCGCCGGTCCCGGATTGTCGAGGGTCAGTGTGACAAAGCGTTTGGCAACCCCGGCCTGCTTTTCTGACAAGAGTGCCGCCTTGCCGGGAAACTCCTGTGGCTTGTCAAACTTGATGAACCGGTCCATCCCGCCTTCAAGCAGCGAATAATCCGTGCTCAGATCACCCTTCCAAGCGCGATAACCTTTTTCCAGTCGCAGCGCATTGAGGGCAAACATGCCAAATGGCACAGCGCCCGCCCCCAGTACCGCATCATAAAGCGCGGGGATATTGGCATTGGCGGCGTGAATTTCCCAGCCCAGTTCACCGGCAAAGCTGACACGCGCCAAGGCGCAATCGATGCCTGCAACCCTGGCCGCTTGATGGCTCAGCCAGCCAGCGGTCAGATCGGCCTTTGTGCCCAAAGCCTCAAACAGGTCGCGTGCCTTGGGGCCGGTCACGATCAGCGTGGAATATTCGGTCGTATGATCCGTCAGGCTCAGACCATCGGGCAGCGCGTCGTTGAGCACTTCAAAATCATGCCATTGGGCAGAGGCGGCGGTGATCAGGGTGAAATGATCTTCCGTGTGGCGCATTACCGACATTTCGGTCAGGATGCGGCCCCGGTCGTCTGCGAAATAGGCCAGGTTCATCCGGCCGATCTTGGGCAATGCACCTGCAATGCGGCCACGCAGCCATTCTGCGGCCCCGTCGCCTGAAAGGTTGAAGCGCGAGAAGCCGGGCAAATCCAGCACACCCACACCATCGCGCACCGCTTCGCATTCCTGTTTCACCCGCGGCTGCCAGGGGCCGCTGCGCTCCCATGTCTCTGTCGCCTCAATCGACGTGTCGTCGCCGCCTTTGGCAAACCAGTTTGCCCGTTCCCAACCGTTATAGGCACCCATCTGACCACCCAACGCGCGGACTTTCTGATCCACCGGCGACAGTTTCTTGTCACGGCCCGCGGGCCACATCTTGTGCGGGAAGTGCATACCGTATTCGTGGCCGTAAATTTCCAGCGCCTTCTGGTGGCAATAGTCCTGATCGGTGTAATCGGTATAGCGGCGCGGATCGACGGCCCACATATCCCATTCGGTCTGTCCATCGACGATCCATTCAGCGGCAACTTTGCCCGCGCCACCGCCCTGCGTGATTCCAAAGGTAAAGACGCAAGCCTCAAAGGCGTTCTTCACACCGGGCATCGGGCCCACCAGCGGCAGCCCATCCGGAGCATAGGGGATCGGGCCGTTGATAACACGCCCCACGCCCGCCGTACCAAGGATCGGCACACGCGCCATTGCATCCTCGATATACCACTCCAGACGCTCCAGATCGTCGGGATAAAGCTGAAAACTGAAATCATCCGGTTGCGGATCATCCGGTGTCACCCAATGGGCCTTGCAGTTGCGCTCGTATGGGCCAAGGTTCAAACCGTTCTTGTCCTGCCGCAGATAGTAGGAGCTATCCACGTCGCGCAGCAAGGGCACCTTGCCGCCGGTCTTTTCCGACCATTCCTTCAGTTCGGGAATTTCATCGGTCAGGAAATACTGATGCGACATGGTGACCATCGGCACCGTACGCCCGCCGTAGGGCTTGAACCACTCGCCAATGCGCTGGGCGTAATACCCGCCTGCGTTCACCACTTTTTCACAAGTGATATCACCCTTTTCGGTATGGACCGTCCATGTGCCGTTCGGATGCTGTGTCACACCGGTGGCGCTGCAAAACCGTTCGATCCTAGCACCCATCTGCCGGGCGCCCTTGGCCAGAGCCTGCGTCAGCTGGGCGGGATCAATATCGCCGTCGTCGGGATCATAAAGCGTGCCTTCCAGATCGTGCGTCTCAAGGAAAGGATACATTTCCTGCGCTTCATCGGGCGTCATCAGTTTCAGGTTCAGCCCCTGATAATTGGCCATGCCCATCGCGCGGGCGAATTCCTGCATGCGTTCCTTGGAGTGCGCCAGCCGGATTGATCCGGTGACGTGATAGTTCATCGGATAATCCACCTCTTCGGCCAGCCCTTTATAGAGCCCCAGCGAATAGCGCTGCATATTCATCACCGCCCATGAGGTGCTGAAGGAAGGGCAGTTCCCGGCGGCATGCCAGGTTGATCCGGCGGTCAGTTCATTCTTTTCCAGCAGAACGCAATCGGTCCAGCCCTTCTTGGCGAGGTGATAAAGGGTCGATACCCCCACAACACCACCACCAATAATCACAACACGCGCAGAGGTTGGGAAATCAGCCATTTCGTTCGCTTTCTCAAGTCAGGGATCTGCGGGGCAGCATCCGGGATTATCGCGTCATCGCCGGTAGCGGCGGTCAACATGCGCGTATCAGGGCGCATTGGAAAGGGCTGGTCAAGACAACCTGCGGCAACCCTCATGCAATTTGCGCCAAAGGATAGCGCAAACGCGCCGGGGGCGGGAGGTGGATTCGGGGTCTAGTAGATCGGCGGAGAGATCACCCAGATGATCTCGCAAGGGGTTTCATGGCGGTTCCACCATTGAAACTGCTGCCCACGTAACCGAAAACTGTCACCCGTCTGCAACTCAAAATGCTGGCCATCCAGAGCGACCTCGCATTTTCCACTTGCGACAAAGCAAACCTCCTGGGTCGGGCGGGTCAGCGGCTCTGGCAGATGTGAATGGGGCGCGAAGGTCGAATGGATCACCTCGAAGTCATCGGTCAGATCGGGCGATAACAGCGCCTCGCTCAGCCCTGCGGTGCGGCTGCCGATGGGCCTGCGGGCATGGGCGCGCACGACCATCCCTTCTTCACCGGGTACGGCACCCATTTGCATAAAGCTGGACGTCGATACATCCAGACAGTCAGCCATCCGGTTCAGATCGGCAATGGAGGGGTGCGATTTGTCCCGCTCCACCTGACTGAGCCAGCCAACAGAACGGTCCAGGGCAATTGCGAGTTCAATCAGGGTGAGTTTGCGGGCCTTGCGCAGGGCGCGAATATCCGCACCAAGCGAGGGAACAGTCAGATTTTCATCCGGCATCTCGAGCCTGTGAAAATATGCCCCCAAAATTCATCAATTAGTTCTCTACCGCTTTGGGAAAATCTCGTTTGACTACATGGTCAAAACCCTGCCACCAATTCATGAATTTTGAAAGACTAATTTCAGTACACGCCCCAGTCCCACAATATCATCCCGGGTGAAGCTGTCGGGTTGATTGCTGTCGATATCAAACACCCCGATCAATGTGCCCGCCGCATCTTGCACCGGCAGGACCAGTTCAGATCGTGTGCTGCTGGCGCAGGCAATATGCCCGGGAAAGGCATCGACGTCCGACACAAGCTGCACCTCGCGCGTGCGCGCCGCAGCACCGCAAACGCCCCGGTGAAAGGGGATCACCAGACAGCCGTGCCCGCCCTGATAGGGGCCGATTTTCAGCAATTCCGGCGCTGTCACCCGGTAAAACCCGGTCCAGTCAAACCGATCGTCGCTGTGATGGACCTCGCAGGTGACCGTGGCCATCAGCGCCACCTCATCGTCTTCGCCTTCGGTTAGCGCGGCCACCGTTTTCAGCAGATCATCATAGTTCACGCGCATCGCTAGACCTTTTCGGCGTCTGCGGGGACCGACAATACGATCTTGCCGGTGTAATTCTTACTGGCAAATGCGGATTGTGCCGCGGCGATCTGGTGCAACGGAAAACTCGCAGCAACCAGCGGTGCAATCGCGCCTGTTTCGATCAATTTCACCAGATTGCCAAAGACTTCGGGCTCCAGCACCGTGCAGCCGAAAAACGACAGGTCCTTGAGGTAGAGCGTGCGGACATCCAGACTGACCATCGGTCCGCCCACAGCGCCGGCAACCGCATAGCGCCCCATGGGGCGCAAGACCTCCAGAAGGCTGGGCCACTTGTCCCCTGCCACCAGATCAACCACGACATCGACACTGCTTTCCCCCAATGCCGCCACATAATCCGCATTGCGGTCGACGATCACATCGGCGCCCAGATCAAGCAGGGACTGCGCCTTGCTTGAAGTTGTCACGGCAGCCACGCGGGCACCGCGTGCCTTGGCCAGCTGCACTGCCGCCGACCCGACACCGCCCGAGGCCCCGGTGATCAGCACCGTTTCGCCTGCGCGCAGGCGGGTCCGCGTCAGCATGTTTTCGGCCGTGGAGTAGGAGCAGGGAAAAGATGCCAGTTCCGCGTCACTTAGCGGGCTTTCGATCGCATAGGCGTGGCGGGCGGCAACGGTACAATATTCTGCAAACGCACCGTCACATTCCGAACCAAGAAACCACGGCTGCGCCAGCATCTGGCCGCGCGCCTCGATCAGGCAAGGCTCCACCAGCACGCGCGCGCCGATGCGGGACGCATCCACACCTTCCCCCGCGGCTACGATATGCCCGCAGGCATCAATGCCCTGAATGCGCGGAAAGCGCAGCGGTGCGCCTGCCCAACTGGCATCATCGGCGTCGTTGTCGCCCTTGGAGTACCAGCCGACGCGGGTGTTGATATCGGTATTGTTTACGCCCGCTGCTGCGACCCGGATCAGCACTTCACCGGCCTGTGGCCGGGGGCGCGGCAAGTCCTCACGCCATTCCAGACATTCCGGCCCGCCGTGGCCCGTCAGTACCACGCCGCGCATCGTTTCATTTGTCATTCTGATATTTCACTACACGCGCTCGATCGCAATGGCCGTGCCTTCGCCGCCACCGATACAGATTGCGGCCACGCCACGTTTCAGGCCCCGGGTTTCCAGCGCATTCAGCAATGTCACCATGATCCGCGTGCCAGAAGCCCCGATGGGATGCCCCAAGGCACAGGCCCCGCCGTTTACATTCACGATGTCGCGGGCGATATGCATTTCCTGCATAAAGGCCATTGGCACCACGGCAAATGCCTCGTTCACTTCCCAGAGGTCCACGTCGTCCACATCCCAACCGATTTTTGCCAAGAGCTTTTGCGCGGCAGGTACAGGTGCGGTCGTGAACCAACCCGGCGCCTGCGCATGGCTGGCATGTCCGATGATCCGGGCGCGGGCCTTGCTGCCGTCCGCAGAGAGAACCAATGCCGCAGCCCCGTCCGAGATGCTGGATGCATTCGCCGCCGTGACGGTGCCATCGGGGCGGAACGCTGGTTTCAGAGTCGGGATCTTTGCGGGTCGCGCCTTGCCGGGCTGTTCATCGCGGGTGATGACCTCCTCTCCGGTGCGGGCGTGGACAGTGACCGGTGTGATTTCATTGTCAAACGCCCCCGACCGTTCAGCGTCCAGCGCATTGGAGAGCGAGGCAATCGCATATTGGTCCTGCGCCTCGCGGGTGAATTGATATTTTTCGGCGCAATCCTCGGCAAAACTGCCCATCAGGCGCCCCTTGTCATAGGCATCCTCCAGACCATCCAGAAACATGCTGTCTTGCACGGTCTGATGGCCAATGCGGGCACCGGCGCGCATCTTTGGCATCAGATAGGGGGCGTTGGTCATACTTTCCATCCCGCCCGCAACCATCGTCTGCGCGCCGTCCAGTGCAATCTGGTCAAAGGCCATCATCGCAGCCTTCATGCCGGACCCGCACATCTTGTTCAGCGTTGTTGCCGGCACGCTGTCATCGAGCCCGGCCATGAACCCAGCCTGACGCGCCGGGGCCTGCCCTTGGCCTGCGGGCAAAACGCAGCCCATCAGCACCTCATCCACGGTGGCAATACCAGCCTCATCCATCGCAGCCTTGATTGCGGCACCACCCAAGGCAGGTGCATCCACGCTCGAAAAAATTCCCTGAAACCCACCCATCGGCGTGCGGGCCGCTCCGGTGATGAATACGTCGCGCATGATCTGGTCTCCCTGTTGCCCGGTTCAACGCTACGCCTGCGCCGCGGAAAGGAAAAGCCCCCAAACATTGCCATTGCACAGGAAGCGTATCGGTTTCATCTTGTGTTCAATGCCAACAAAGGACGACCCCAATGCGCAACTTCCACCACCCCGGCCGCTCTGCTGTCTATGCCACCAACGGCATGTGCGCCACCTCACACCCGCTGGCAGCCAAAGTCGCGGTTCAGATGCTGGAAGCAGGCGGCAATGCTGTGGACGCAGCCATCGCCGGGGCGGTTCTTCTGGGGCTGTGCGAGCCGCAGATGACCGGGATCGGCGGCGATTGTTTTGTGCTGATGACACCGCCGGGCGAGGACCGGGTTGTGGCGCTGAACGGATCGGGGCGCGCGCCGGCAGGAATTGATGCGGAAACGCTGCGGGCCAAAGGTGATACCATCGCGCTGTTCTCGCCCGATGCCGTGAGCGTGCCGGGTGCGGTTGATGCCTTTTGCCGCCTGTCCAAGGACTGGGGAAAACTGGGCCTGAAGGCAGCACTTGCACCCGCGATCCACTATGCAGAAGCCGGAATTCCGGTCGCCGAGCGTGTTGCTTCCGACTGGGCGAATTCCGTCGGCAACCTGTCGGGCCGCGCCCGCGATCTGTTCTTGCTTGATGGCAAAGCCCCCAAACCGGGGCAGGTTTTTCGCGCACCGGCCCAGGCTGATGCATTGCGGCGCATTGCATTGGATGGTCGCAAGGGGTTCTACGAGGGCGAAGTCGCCGAAGACATGGTCGCCTCGCTACGTGCGCTGGGCGGCACGCATACGCTGGATGATTTCGCGAACACCGCCTGCGACTATACCGACCCGATCATGGGCAGCTACGGCGGGCTGGACCTTTACGAGCATCCACCAAACGGGCAAGGCGCAACGGCGATCCTTTTGCTAAACATGCTCAAGCATTTCGACATCGCAGGCATGGACCCTTGGGGATCAGAGCGCGCGCATATCGAGGCGGAAGCCACCAAACTGGCCTTCGACGCGCGCAATCGGTTCCTGGCCGACCCCGACCATACGACCCGCGTCGATCACATGACATCGCCCGATACGGCCGCGAAACTGGCGGCCCTCATCGACCCCGGCAAGGCGATGCCGGCAAGCGTCCCGGGGGCCGAGGCCGTGCACAAGGACACCATCTACATCACCGTTGTCGACAAGGACCGCATGTGTGTGTCGCTGATCTATTCGGTATTCAAAGACTTCGGGTCCGGCATCGCCTCTGACAAATTCGGCATCCTGTTCCAGAACCGGGGGGCCGGGTTCACGCTGCAAGAAGGCCACCCCAACGAGGTTGGCCCCGGCAAACGCCCGATGCACACGATCATTCCCGCAATCGTCAAGAAAAACGACAAGGTGTTGATGCCCTTCGGTGTGATGGGCGGGCAATACCAGCCCACAGGGCACGCGCGTTTCATGACCAATTTCATCGACTTCGGGATGAGCCCGCAAGAAACCATCAATGGGCCTCGTTGTTTCACCGAAGGGAACGAATTGCGGGTCGAGGACGGCTACAGCGATGCGGTCAAAGCTGAACTGAGCGATCTGGGCCACAATGTCGTGCGACCCGGCACAGCCATCGGTGGCGCGCAGGCGATCCTGCTGCACGAGGATGGGGTGCTCGAGGCCGGAAGTGACCCGCGCAAGGACGGATGTGCTTTGGGGTATTGAGGGGTCAGACAAGGCGGAGTTACCCGGCCCGAAACAAAATAGGTGCGCGACCGCTCTGCGGGACGAAACTGCCGTTTCTGTTGGTTTCTTTGGCTCAGCTTAGCCCTGCTGCCTTGACCGCGGCTGCCATTCGCGCCCGATGTTTTGGGTCGTGGTAGGGGTACCGCTCTTCGTAACGCCCAAAATTGTAGTTTGAATCAATGGCCAACAAATCGGCCATTTGCTCCTTCGCTTCTCCGAGACGCCCGGCGGCAACAAGTATGGCCGACATGACCAAGCGCGCTGGAGGAAATGAAGGAGCCATCCTTATGGCGCGTCTCTCGAATTTTTCGGCATTATCGAGATCGCCAGATAGAAAATAGCCATGTGCGATGTGATGAAGTGCGTTTGGTGGTGCGACAGGATCAAATCGAAGCGCTGTCTTCCCCGCCTTTACGGCTCTTTCAGGCTGCCCTGCGTAATTCAACGCCTCGCTGAACCAGATAAGAGTATCAGCATTGTTCGGGTCGATCGCGATGGCGCGTTCGAAGCTTTCAATGGAGGCCTTGGGCTGACGAAGGAATGTCTGCACCCAGCCCATCCTGCTTTGCGCCATGGATGAATTGGGCGCCAGTTCCACCGCGCGCCGGGCTTTCTCGGCGGCGATGCCCAGGCCATCGTCATAACCAGGCCAGGCAAACGACCAGCCGCTCTGATAAGGGAAGACCTGCCCTGCCCATGCATCGGAATACTCAGGGTCAATCGCAAGCGCTTGATCAAAAAGACTGATACACTCGCGATTGGTCTCAGGCGAGAACATGAAGAACTTGGCACGCCCTTTCAGACTGAGCTCATATGCCTCAACGCTATACGTCCTGTGGTCGGCAATTGCGTTTTTCGTCAGGTTGACTTGAAGCGCCGCGCTGATCTTGCCGGTTATCTCGTCTTGAAGATCAAAAATATCTCTTACATCGCTGTCATACCGTTCTGCCCAGACATGCCCGCCTGTCTTGGCATCTATCAACTGAGCGTTGATACGGATGCGATTAGCAGCCTTGCGCACGCTCCCTTCAAGCACATGTTCTACGCTCAGCTCGCTCCCAATCTCCGTCACGTTCTTGGGCGAATTCCGATACGCGAAAGAGGAGTTCCGCGCGATAACGAAAAGATCCCGGTTCTTGCTCAGGTCGGTAATGAGATCTTCGGTCAAACCATCAGCAAAATACAACTGTTCCTGATCCGCGCTGATGTTCACGAAGGGCAGCACCGCAATTGATGCCTTTGCCCCGGCAGGCGCGGGCGCTGCCTCGGATGCTAACGGTGCCTTGGAGAGCTCTGCGACGAACCGAAATCCCTGTCGGGGAAATGTTTTGATCATTGACTGCGTCGCACCGTCGTCTCCCAACGCGCGGCGAAGCGCATTGATGCGCGCGTTCAGCGTTCCGTCGCCCACGATCCGGCCTTGCCAAACACCTTCGATGATCTCGTCTTTTGTGACTACCCGTTCGGCCTTTTCAATCAGAAAAACCAGAAGCGAGAAGGCTTGCGGCTGCAAGGGTATGACGGTTCCCTCCCGCGCCAGTTCCAATTGCTCGGTATCGATGGTGTATGGGCCGAATCTGAAATTCATTGTCCGGCAAGAACGCGCGTTGAAAAAATCATGGTCTGGCAAGCCAAAAGCAATCTCCTGTTCAAGCGGCCTCTCAAGCGCCGATCTATCTTGGTTTCAACATAATCAAGCGAGGACATCATGACATCTACTCTTTCTCAAGCCAACTCATACGCGCCGACCGCAAAGGACAACACGGAAACGGACGCGCGCTCCACACCTAAGAGAAATGTCTGGGCGGTCATTGCAAAACGCTTTTGGGACTATACCGAGGCGACAGGCGAAGGGAACACAAAACCCTTTGAGGGTTTGCTGTAGAGCAATCAATCGCGACCCTGCGGGTCCATTTCGGCCGGTTGCCGCCTTCAAATTTCGCCAAATCGCAATTTGGAGGCAACGCCAAAAGAGATTGAGATGAATTCCTTTCTGGAAAGATGGTGCGTCAAGCATGATGTATCGTCAGCCGATCATTGTGCCCACGCCCGCTCGCTTGATCCGCGCGAATGCTTCGACAGCAATTGCGGTGTCTTGCGCACCCGTTCCGGTGAGGTCGCATAGTGTCACTGACTGCTGCGTGCGATCGAATTGCATGGCACCGGACGTTAAGGCCCCAAGTTCCAAGATATCGCGATCGCTGTTCGCTTGGGTCAAGTGCTGTAATTCGCCACCTATTTTGCATTGTGCAAGCGTATCGCAGACGACCAAATCGGCGCGTCGCAATATCTCGGACTCCAGTTCTTGTTTGCCCGGCAAATCCGACCCCATGGCAGTGATATGCAAGCCGGGATGCAACCATTCGGCTGAGACAAGCGGCTCTGTGGCTGGGGTGGTTGTCACCACTATCTGAGAAGATTTGACGAGTTTTTCAATACTTTCGGCCGGTTCAACCTGAGTTTTCAGTCGCTCGGTCATGTCCGCACAATAGGCCGATACGCGACCGGGATGTCTGCCATGCACCAGCACGCGCCTGAACGAGCGGACCAAAGCAAGGCTCTCTATTTGGTAGCGCGCCTGAACACCGGTTCCGATGACGCCAACCGTATCAACACCTTGCAGAGCAAGGTGTTTTGCGGCGACGGCTCCTGCCAGACCGGTCCGTAGGTCCATCAGATAGCCATTGTCGAGGAATACACAGTCAAACAGGCCGGTTTTGGCGTTCACCAAGGCAATGGTGCTGCTGCAACTGGGTAACCCCATACCGGGGTTGCGAAAGAATCCTGTGGCAATTTTGACCGCAAGATGATCGACGCCCTCCACAAAGGCGCCCTTGGTGTCGATGGCGCTGTCTGCGTCAACCTCGATATGCATGACCGGCGGCATCGAAACGCGGCCCTCTGTCATCCATGTAAAGGCCTGTTCGGTGGCGGCAAGCGCAGCTTCATCCAGCGGAAGGCAGGCACGCAATTCGGCTTCCGTGACAATCAACGTTCCCATATCAATGTCCCCCGGCATTTCTGCACAGCAGACTAGACCATGCGCTTGGACCTGTCTGTTCCAAAAATCCTGAAGGCGGCATTCGCCGTGCGGCGGCAACGCCACACAGAGTGGGCTCATTCCTGACGGCTCGGTGATGCAAGACACAACCACATACGGTATGTCAGCTTCGGGTCTTGCGCCTCTCCAAACATCGCGAACTCGCAAAATGAAACTGACGCCTATAGAATATGAGATGAATTCTTTTAAGGAGGGTGACATGGGAGTACTGGTGGTGACCGGTTCCAGCCGGGGAATTGGGGCGGCGATCGCACGTCAGGCAGCGCGGCAAGGTTGGTCAGTCTGCGTCAACTCTTCGAAATCAAAAGAATTGGCTGAGGCAATTGCTGCCGAAATCAGAGATAGTGGAGGTAGCGCCATTGCCGTTGTTGCCGACATCTCCAACCCGTCCGAGATTGATGCCATGTTCGAAAAGGTACAATCTCAACTGGGGCCGGTCACTGGTCTGGTGAACAATGCGGCTACCGAAGGAAGCCAGGGCCGTATTGAAGATATGGATGCAGAAGCGACCCGAAAACTGTTTGAGATTAATGTGTTCGGCCAGTTTCTCTGCACGAGGGCGGCAGTGCGACAAATGTCTAAACGTTTGGGCGGTGCGGGTGGGGCGATTGTCAATATTTCATCGGCGTCAGCGCGTCATGGCGGTGGTGGTCATTACGTTGACTACGCCGCGTCCAAAGCCGCTATGGATACGATGACCTATGGTCATGCCGTGGAACAAGCCGCGGCCGGTATTCGCGTCAACTGCGTTCGGCCCGGCACCGTATGGACGGAAATGAACCGCCAATATATGCAGCGAGATCCCGCTTACGAAGAACGCATTATTGGAAAGACTCCACTGGGACGGGCAGGTTCAGAAGAAGAAATTGCAAACGCTGTTCTATGGCTTCTGTCAGACGAGGCCTCTTATACCACGGGTGCAATTCTTGATGTATCAGGCGGAATGGTGCCGCCTTAAGCAGCTTGATTTGCGAGCACTGGACACTTTGTGCGGCAACATACGCTCTGGGCCAGGGCCGCCATTCGCTGCAACTGCCTGCAATGACCGCTCCAGGCAGAGACCCATCCGCACGCCCGTTTCAAATTAGGAAATCACCGCTTTGCGGTAACATAAAGCGTAGGCTCTATCGGTTGAATGATCGTGACTGGGATTGTCGTACATAGGAACTTCAATCACCTTGAGTTCCGCGATTGCGCGGCGTGCTTCTAGCCTACCGATCACTGTGTCAAAATCCGCCTTGAGATAAAATGCCTTGTTCACGCCAATGACAAAAAGCGCCCCAGGGCGTGCAATGTCGAGAAGGGGTTCAAGCGGCGCGGGCCCGAGATGCCCAGACGTAAATGTCCCTGCGGAAACGACGGCGCCATAGCCGTTCTTGATCGGCGTAAGATCACCCATCAGATCGGCTAGAAACACGGCACGATAAAGCGATTTTTCTCTCGCCTTTGCCAGCATTTCCTCAGAGATATCGATGCCGTCGATATCGTTCGGGCTACACGTCAATGCCTCGGCAACCAAACCGGTCCCACACCCGATATCGGCAATCGGCAGATCGTCCGCGCATGCATGCTTCCGATAGGCAGAGGCAATTGCCTCGGGATATTGCCACCCCAGCGCCTCGGCAAAATCTGAATCATAGGTGGATGCGAACGCATCGTAATACGCTTTGTTGTCTTGCGGCGTCTCAAGCCTGTAGGCGTTTTCGAGCAGTGTCTGCCCTTTGCTCTTTGGGGTCATGGCGTCTTTTTCGCCTCAGTTGCCTGCGAGAACCTGTTTTCGATCAAAGTCTGAAAGCTCTTTGGATATCCGATACAGATGCCCAACCATGTCTCTGCAAAGCCAGATGCCTGCATGTGCCGTCCAAGAGCGTGCAAATATGCGTCCCATACCTCATCATCAATCAGACCCCGCTCGTGTTGAATGTAGGCAGAATACATCAGCGACATATAGGTGCCGACACCGCGTTCGTACTGATATCGTTCCACATCAGTCAGCGCCGCTGCGTCTGCACCCCCCTTTGTCATCAGTTCGGCATTCTCGGCAAGCAAGCTGAACACCTCCCGCTCCAGGCTCATCAACGATTGGACAGTCGCGCCTTCGATGGCCCGCGCGTTGTGGCGCACCTCATGGATCAGGAAGATGATTGTGATAATCACACCAATCGCCCCGGCGACGGATGCGATACCTTCAATCGCAGCCCAGTTCACGTTTTCCAGCATGGTTCTCTGCTATTTGTCAGCTACTCTGGACCAGAGTACGCGGAAATGCAGTCATTGGCTTGGTATTTTTCGCGCGATGCTGTCCGATACCCGGTCATTAACGCAACTTGTCCAGGCTAATGTGGATCACCCCGCCCTGAGCGAGCGCAGAAACAAACCGATCCCGCCGACCAGCAGCACCAAAATCACGATCAGGTCAAACGCGCTCATCCGCGCCAGTTGCAGTGTCATGTTCGCAATCACGCCAAAGATCAGCGCGACCAGTGACGCACCCGCGATCCCCCAGCCGAACCAGCTGCGCGCATTGTAGAAAATCATCCCCACGCCGAACATGAACGGGATCAGGATCATCCCCGATGTGATCGCAACCCCGCCGATCCCAAAGACCCGGGCGCCAAAGCCAAAGTTGGGCCGCACTACAATTCCATTGAGCAACAGATACCCGCCGCCCACCATCATGATCAGCCCGATCAGAAACGTCCCCGTTCCGCCGTCACTACCGCCCGCGCCACGTGCCATCGAAGTCTCCAATCCGTCGTCCTGAGCCAGAGTTTAGGGCCGCCCTTCGGCATTTGCCAGCCGCATCGTGCGCAGGCTGGTTCTGTAGGGAAAATGTGCGCTCATCTCCCCGCGACCTGCCACCGCGATCGGATCGGCAAACTTTTGCACCGCCGCAGGTATCCCCTTGGCCGCTTCCAGATCACCGTCATAAAGCGGCAAGCGGATGTCGGCCTCAATAAAGGTATCGGCGTCGAAAATCGTCGCCGCGTAGCGCATCGGCATCGTGTTGGTCGAAGCCTGGCGCAGCGAGCTGGACATACCCAGAAGCGTTGCCATGTCAGTTCCTTTCGATGCAATTCCCATAGAGCCAATGCGATTGCCCGATTGCGCAACCCGCTGCTTTCGCACATGATCCACTGCAAATTCGCAAGGAGATGACAATGATCCGGCACGGCGGAAAAATACTGAGCGATCAACTGGTTAAACTGGGGGTGACGCGGGTGTTCTCGGTTCCGGGCGAAAGCTTTCTTGCCGCGTTGGATGGTCTATATGACAGCGGCATTTCCAATATCGTCTGCCGACACGAAGGCGCGGCTGCCATGATGGCCGAAGCCTATGGGAAAATGACGGGTCAGCCCGGCGTCTGCTTTGTCACCCGCGGTCCGGGTGCGACCAACGCATCGGCGGGCATTCACATCGCGATGCAGGACAGCACGCCGATGGTGCTTTTCGTGGGTCAGATCGACACCCGGCATGTCGATCGAGAGA
>Ga0316204_10003831_pt1 | contig 28771 bp, 30 predicted proteins | sample 6monrhotite_MG_2_FD_205661 | JGI IMG/M metagenome (GOLD analysis project Ga0316204, IMG submission 205661) | Microbial mat bacterial communities from mineral coupon in-situ incubated in ocean water Damariscotta River, Maine, United States -... | ecosystem: Environmental > Aquatic > Marine >...
TGACTGTGCCCGGTATTCGTTATGTGATTGATCCGGGCTTGGCGCGTATGAGCCGTTATAGTCATCGCACCAAAGTCCAGCGCCTACCGATTGAAAAAGTATCGCAGGCCTCGGCCAATCAACGGGCCGGACGTTGTGGTCGTATTGGTCCAGGGGTGTGTTTTCGTCTGTATGACGAAGCGGATTTTTTAAGTCGGCCCGAATTTACCGACCCAGAGATCAAACGCAGTAATTTGGCCGCCGTAATTTTGCAGATGAAAGCGCTCAAGCTGGGTGATGTGGAGGACTTTCCTTTCGTTGAAGCCCCCGATTCGCGCATGATCACCGATGGCTATAAATTATTAGAAGAGCTGGGCGCGGTCAATAAAGATAAAAAGTTGACCAAAACGGGGCAACAGCTAGCCAAGCTACCGCTTGATCCACGTGTGGCACGTATGATTTTGGCGGCCAAAGACGAAGGTAGCATGAAAGACGTGCTGATTATCGCCTCGGCCTTGAGTGTGCAAGATCCGCGCGAACGGCCGACAGACAAACAACAAGCCGCTGATGAAAAACATCGCCAATTTAAAGACGAGCTATCCGACTTTCTGGCCTATGTAAATTTGTGGCAGGCTTATCACGAACAAAAACCGCATTTAACACAAAGCAAATTACGCAAATGGTGCAAAGAAAACTTCCTGTCCTACCTGCGTATGCGCGATTGGCATGATGTGCATAGCCAGTTGCTGAGCTTGGTCAAAGACATGGGCTGGAAACCTAAGCGCCAAGAAGCCGATTATGCTTCGATTCATAAAGCGTTACTGGCTGGTTTATTGGGCAATATCGCTAATAAAACCGAGACCAAAGAGCAAGAATATGTCGGGGCGCGGGCGACCAAATTAGCCCTATTTCCTGGCTCAGTGCTGCATAAAAAAAAGCCTAAGTGGGTCATGGCGGCTGAACTCGTCGAGACGAGTAAACTGTTTGCCCGTATCTCGGCCAAGATCGAACCGGAGTGGATTGAAGAGGTTGGTGGCGACTTAGTGCGGCGTAATTATTACGACCCGCATTGGGAAAAAAAGCCGGCGGCAGTGATTGCCTTTGAGCGCACTACGCTTTATGGCTTGATGCTAAACCCCAAACGCAGAGTCAATTATGGGGCGATTAACCCTGTTGAGTCGCGCGAAATATTTATTCGCCAAGCCTTGGTCGCTGGTGAGTTGCGTAGCCATGCTGGCTTTTATCGACATAATCTCGACTTAGTCGCTGAGATTGAAGACATTGAAGCCAAGGCGCGTCGTCGTGACGTGTTGGTCGATGAGCAGGTGATTTATGATTTCTACGATCAGCGTTTGCCGCCGGATTCCTACGATGGCCGTCGTTTAGAACATTGGGCCAAGAAGCTCGATAAAGCCGCGCACAAAACTTTGTATCTTGATCGCGATGAATTGATGCGCCAAGGCGCGGGAGGGGTCACCGATGCTCAGTTTCCTGATGAGCTGGCCTTGGATGGCCTGCAATTGTCACTCAGTTACTGCTTTGAGCCTGCGGATGAGGATGATGGGGTGACAGTGACCATTCCCTTGCCTGCCCTAAACTTGCTCAGCCCCCAGCGCTTTGAATGGCTGGTGCCTGGACTATTACATGATAAATTAATCTTTCTGATCAAATCCTTGCCAAAACAATTGCGCCGTAATTTTGTGCCTGCCCCTAATTTTGCCGATGCTTGTTTGGGGGCAATTGCCTTCGGCCAAGACTCCTTAATCAATAGTCTTGCTCATCAACTATTACGTATGACGGGGGTGAAAGTACCCGCCGATGCCTGGGATGTGGATAAGCTGCCGAACCATCTACGTATGAATTTTAATATCATTGATGAAAAAGGTAAGAGCTTGGCCAAGGGCCGAGATTTATTGGCCTTGCAGCGCGACATGAGTGGTCAAGCACAACAAAGCTTTGCCTCTGTGCCTGCCTGGGAGGGTGAGCGCACAGAGGTGACGACTCAATCGTTTGGAGAGCTGCCGCAAAGTGTGCAATTTGAACGCAACGGCGTCAGCATGAAAGGCTTTCCTGCCTTGGTGGAGCACGATAATAAAGTCGCTTTGACGCTTTGTGACACCCCTGTCATGGCCGAGCAACAAAGCCGAGTCGCACTGCGCGCACTCATCGCCAGCGAAGCAAAAGATAAAGTGAAGTACCTGCAAAAAAACCTGCCTAAGATCGATAAAATTTGCCTGTATTACGCACCGATTGGTCGCTGTGATGAGATAAAAAAACAGCTGGTGGCCAAAGTAATCGATATGGCCTTTTTAGAGGGTGACTTGCCAAGGACTCAAGCTGAATTTGACGGGTGCCTGCAACAAGGCAGGAGTCGTTTGGTTGACATGGCCAATGAGTTGGGTGAGCTAGTGTTTCGAATTATGGAGCAATACAACCAGATAGCGAAATCACTCAAAGGTAATATTCCACCGACTTGGCTGCAAGCCATGGCGGATATCAAACAGCAGTTGGCGGCGCTAATGAATCAGCAGTTTGTACTGGATACCCCGATTGACTGGTTACGTGAGTACCCGCGATATTTGTTAGCGATTAACAAGCGTTTGGAAAAGTTGGGTGGCGCGATGGGCCGTGATCGTGCGGCGGTGTTAGAAATTGAACCGCTGTGGAGATTCTACGAGCAACGTAAAAAAGCGCAGTTGAATATTCAGCAAGTAGACGCCGAGCTAATTGAATTTCGCTGGCTGCTAGAAGAACTGAGAGTGTCTCTGTTTGCGCAGGAGTTAAAAACCAAACGGCCTATTTCGGTCAAGCGTTTGAAAGATAAAATGAAACAGATTACAGCCGGATAATTGGGGCGTAAGGGAAGGCTTTACCCTTCCCTAAGAACTTGCTTAGACCAACTTAGCAACGGCCTCAGCAGCACGTTTTACATCTAGAAAAATTAGACCTAAACGAGCTTCTGGCTTGGCCAGTACAGACAATACGGCTTCGTGACCGGCGTGGGTCATCAATACATAGCCTGTGTCACCTTTGATTAATACTTGTTCCAATGTGCCGCGAGATAACTCTTGGGCAGTACGATCACCTAGTGAAAGCATTGCAGCGCCCATCGCACCTACGCGGTCTTCATCAAGACCCGAGGGCAGTTGAGCGGCCATCATCAGACCGTCGGTAGAGATAATCGCTGATGCTTCGATATCAGCAGATGCGCCGTTAAGGTCGCTAAGAACATTGGTTAATAAATCTGAACGCATGGCTTTTCTTCCTTTTTAATAATTATTTTACTTCGTAGGCAAGTGCTAGATTGTTGAATAAGTTACGACTCATGCCGGTAATGGCGAGAAACTTTTCTAACTCTTCAACGAGTGATGATGCCTGATAAGACTCTTGCATGATAGTGACAGAAAAACCAATCACACCATTAACTGCACGAATAACATCGCCCATGCGCTGAGGATTGTCGGCATACACTTTACGTGAAACTTCGATAAGTTCACTCTGAATCATCGTACCTGCACCCTGCATAAATTCGACAGGTAATTTAACTTTTACATGGACCATGCCTACTTTGTACATGGCGCGAGTGTAGTCCGCGCCAAAGGGGCCAACAAAAAGTGATTCAAGCCATTGGCGATGAGTGTGCTTTAGCGACTCTAAGCGACCTTCTATAAAGGGTTGGGCTTTGGGTAATTGATGCAGTGCTGCGTAAAACGATTCGGTGACGGCCCCTAGGTGGGGTTGGATCTCGGGTGCAGCATCAATAAGCAGTTGTTCGTGGGCTGGCGTAAAGCCGGTTAGAATTTTGGTTTCGCGTGCGAGCTCTTCGAAGTCGATCTTGTCTTCCATTGCCATTTTTACCTATTTGTTATCTAGCCCAATGTAGTTCGAGTCTTGTGGTTCAATTATCCCACCTAATCGCTAAAGTATTATTGCGTAGGATGAGTGTCAACACGTACAAAGAGGCGATCAGTGAAGAAATGGCGTGATATGGCGAAATTGGGCTTTCTGAATGAAATGTTAACTGTCTGTTTACATTCGTTATTTAAGCCCCCTTAATCTAGGTAAAAACAGGGATAATTTTTTTTTAAAAAAGAAATGAATTATTTTCTGTCTGGTGATAAATGAGGCATTTAGTGTAGCGATCCTGGTATCGCTAGGGTGAAAGGTTTTATGTTGGCTTTGAACTCAGTGCTATCGTCGGCCAGCATAGTATAAAAGCCTTGCATGGCACCCACGGGAGTTTTGAGTAAAGAACCACTGGTATATGTGTAGCTCTCGCCTGGTTGAAGATAGGGGTGCTCACCTACTACGCCAGCGCCTGAGACTTCTTCTGTACGGCCATCGGCATCAGTAATTAGCCAGTGTCGGGTGAGTAATTTTGCCGCTACCGTGCCGCGGTTGTGGAGCGTAATGGTATAGGAGAAAACATAGCGCTGACTGGCGGGCAAAGACTGATTGCCAAGATACTCGACCTTGGCGTTGACGTTGACGTGATAAACTGGATTCGCATTCATGCTGTTCAGTGTATAGCAATCGGGTGTTGAATCTCCAGTAGATTGTTTTTTAATTATATCCATGCTTTTTGTATAAGAATCAGGAGTTTGTTATGAGCGTAAGTATTTATCACAATCCTCGGTGCTCAAAGTCTAGGGAGACTTTGGCCTTGTTAGAGGCGCAGGGAATTAGCCCTGACGTGTTTGAATATTTAAAGACGCCCCCGACGCTTGAGCAGTTAACAGCGGTGTTGAATTTGTTAGGTCTGTCTGCTCGTGAGCTGATGCGGCGCAAAGAGCCTATATATAAGGAGCTAAATTTAGCCGATGAGTCGTTGACGCAAGCTCAGTTGCTACAAGCGATGATCGATCATCCCAAACTTATCGAAAGGCCGATTGTTCTGGCCAATGGCAAGGCTGCGATCGGGCGTCCGCCAGAATCTGTGCTTGAGATTTTATAAGTGACCGAAAAATTGGATAGCGAACAGCGACATCCCTACGAGCGCTTAACGCCGGATTTGATGCTAGATGCGGTCGAGAGTGTCGGTTATCGAACGGATGGTCGGCAGTTAGCACTCAATAGTTACGAAAACCGTGTATATCAAGTTGGATTGGAGGATGCCCAGCCCTTGGTGGCTAAATTTTATCGTCCCCAGCGCTGGTCTGATGAGCAGATTTTGGAAGAGCACCATTTTTCCCAAGACTTGGCTAATAGTGACATTCCTGTTATTGCGCCGTTATCCATTAATGGTAAAACCTTGCACGAGCACGAGGGATTTCGCTTTGCCCTGTATCCTCGTCGTGGTGGGCGCGACCCAGATCTTGATAATGACGAGAACCTACGCTGGATGGGACGTTTTTTAGGCCGAATGCATGCCATGGGTCGAACTGAGGCCTATCAGTATCGGCCTAGTTTGGATATTCAAAGCTTTGGTATCGAATCCTATCAATACATACTAGAAACAGGCTTTGTACCCAGAGAGTTAGAGCAGGCCTACCGTAGTGTGGCAGAGGATGTGCTCGCACGAGTGGCACTAAAATACGAGATCTGTGGTCCGCTGGAGACGATTCGATTACATGGTGATTGTCATCGTGGCAATGTGCTATGGACGGATGCAGGGCCGCATTTTGTCGATTTTGATGACAGTCGAATGGGGCCAGCGGTGCAAGATTTGTGGATGTTATTGTCCGGCGATAGGCAAGAGATGTCGGGCCAAATGAGTGCTATTTTAGAAGGCTATGAGCAATTTAATTATTTTGATGTGATTGAGCTGAACCTCGTTGAAGCGCTGAGATCGCTGAGAATTTTACATTACTCAGCCTGGCTTGCTCGCCGCTGGGAAGATCCTGCTTTTCCTATGGCCTTCCCCTGGTTTAATAGCCCTCGCTATTGGGAGGATCAAATACTGACCTTGCGAGAACAAATGTCGATGTTAGATGAAGCTTGCCTCAGCGTTTAGTTTTAGCGAATTTTTAGATATAAATTTGCGATGTGGTTACGCATGAGCTAAGGAGGCTAAGTTAATAAAAAGTGTAAAGAATTCTGAATTATTACACTTGTTATTTAGATTAAGACGTTAGTGTATCAGCCAAATAAAGCCCATTTATGGAGTGGGTGATTGCCCTTAATTCATTTAAAATCAATATGATAGCTAGTGTAAAAAAGCTGGACAAGGATTTAGGTTCGTTGCTATAAGTTAACTCCCCCCGACGTTAGGGCTTGATCATTTCAATGGAATTGAACGATGCAAGAGACACTTCCTCATTATTTGATGGCGGCTGCAAACGCAAAGAGGCAAGCGCCAGAGGGCGAAAGCCGCGCTACGGATCCTGTTCAGGCACAGCCTTATGCGAAGACAGCTAAGTTGCAGCTCTATGTTGTTAACGGTTGTCACTATTGTGAACGAGCAAAAGCGCTTTTAAGTCGCTACGATGTCCGGTTTGATGAGATTTTTGTGGAAGACAATAAGCAACTTCAAGCATGGATCGTGGCATGTTCAGGTCGTAAAGTTTTACCCCAACTGTTTGTAAGCGAACGTCATTTGGGTGGTTTTTTCGAATTACGTCGAATGAGTGAGCAAGGGAGTCTGGAAATTTTATTGTTTCGCTAGCATAATCTGGGGCGGTTATGGGTCTGTGTACTCATTAAAGTGTCCCTGAAAGGTTATGTGGTTCGATGTCTGATTCAAGTAGTTCTTCCCCTTCGTTTCCTGCCAATATAGAAATATACACGCGCCAGTACTGCGGTTATTGCGTGCGTGCAAAAATGTTTTTAGATCAGCAAGAGTTGCCTTATACCGAATATAAGATTGATGGTGATAGCCAAGCGCGCTCGGTGATGATTGAGCGAGCGGATGGGCGAAGCACGGTGCCACAAATATTTATTAATGATCAGGGCATTGGGGGCTGCGATGAGCTACTCTATCTGGATCGTTCAGGTCAGTTGGATTCCTTGCTTGGCCGCTAAGCCAGGGTGTCCTGAGGACTGGGTCCTCTGTTCTTAAATTTTATTTTTAGATTAAAGACACTGCTAAATATTCTGTGCTTCTGCCCTATATGAGGCAGGATCTAGAATGTTCATCTAAGTTATTTATGTGCTGTGAGGAACTAGATTGATGACGATTGGAACGCCTTTATCGCCAACGGCGACGAAAGTAATGATGTTGGGTAGTGGTGAATTGGGCAAAGAGGTGGTCATTGCCCTGCAGCGTTTCGGTGTTGAAGTGATTGCGGTAGATCGTTATGCCGATGCGCCCGCCCATCAAGTGGCCCATCGCTCACACGTAATTGACATGACTGATGCGAATGCCTTACGTGCGTTGATCGAACAGGAAAGGCCCGATTTGATCGTGCCTGAAATCGAAGCGATCGCAACAGATACCTTGGCGCAGATAGAGTCGGAGGAATTAGCGGTCGTAATTCCGACGGCAAGAGCGACGCAATTGACGATGAACCGTGAAGGTATTCGTCGTTTGGCGGCAGAGACTTTGTCGTTGCCAACATCTCGTTATGCTTTTGCAGACTCGTTGAATAAGCTCAAAATGGCGATTGATGGTGGTGTCGGTTACCCCTGTTTTATCAAGCCCGTCATGTCTTCGTCAGGCAAAGGTCAGTCGCGCGTGGAGTCGCCGGATGAGGTTGAGGCTGCCTGGGATTACGCCATGAGTTCGGGGCGTGTGAAAAAGCCTTTGCTAATGGTTGAGAGCCAGATTGATTTTGATTTTGAAATCACGCTGCTGACCGTAAGAGCCTTGAATGAACAGGGTGAAATTGGTACTTATTTTTGTGACCCGATTGGCCATGTTCAGCGAGAGGGTGATTACGTCGAGAGCTGGCAACCGCAAGCGATGTCTGCACGAGCCTTAGCAGAAGCCCAGCGTATCGCCGCTTCGGTGACGGATAACCTCGGTGGGCTCGGCATCTTTGGCGTGGAGTTATTCGTTTGTGGCGATTATGTGTGGTTTAGCGAGGTCAGTCCGCGTCCACATGACACCGGAATGGTGACGATGGCCAGCCAAGCCCAAAATGAGTTTGAGTTACATGCGCGGGCGATATTGGGCCTGCCTGTGGATACGCGATTGCGTAATCCGGCGGCTTCAGCCGTTATTTATGGCGGTATGAATGCCAAGGGTATTGCCTTTGATGGTCTTGAACATGCGCTGCGGGTGCCTGAGTCAGATATTCGCCTATTTGGTAAGCCAGAAGCCTTTGAACGTCGTCGAATGGGGGTAGCCTTAGCCCGAGGTGCGAATACGGCTGAAGCTCGCCAACGGGCCAAACAAGCCGCTGAGGCAGTTAAGCCCCTGACGGCGGAGTCGCTTGGCAAATAAGCTTTAGAAAAGTTCGATGGCCTCGTCATTGTTGTTGGCGAGGTCATCATGCTCAGTATCTTGGGTGCCCATGCATTTCTTGTGAATGTTTCGCTCTTCTTCCATCGAATAATTTTGTTCGATCTTTTCCATGAGCTGTTCCCAGCTACTAGGGTCATAGCGCTTTTCTTGGTCTTGAATTAATTGCCCTACGGCGGTTAACGATGCACAGACGTGCTCAAGGCGTTGGTTGAGCGCGTCATGACTTTGAAACGCCATGATCATCTGGCCTAGGTTTTGGTGAATGGTGCTGTTTGGGTCATCCTCAGGTTCTGCGTCCTGGGTTGAGGTGGCGGTGAGCGCTGTTGCGATCGCTTGTAGCCGTTGCCCAATCGCATGGTGCGCTTTCGTCAACGCAATCATGGCAACATCATTGTCGGTGACGGCGGCTTGTATCTGCAGTACGGCTAATTCCATGATTGCGCTAATCATGTCCTCGGCTCGCCAGTCAGGTGTTGGGTTTATGGCTTTATTCGGCATGAGTCCCTCTCGGCCAAGTTATTTTATCGTTGAATTCAATCAATCGACACTTGCGTCGATAACTATAGAGTTAATTCGTTAATTTACCCATGCTCACTGAATAAGGAGGGAATAAAATGCCTCAGCAGCCCGAGGATTTACTTAACGGAAGTATTAAGCTTACGTCGTTGCCCGAGGTTTGTGTCAGGGTTAATGAAATGGTGGATGACCCTCATAGTTCCGCCGCTGATATTGGTGAGGTCATTAGTCGTGACCCAGCGTTAACAGCGCAGTTGTTGAGAATTGCAAATAGCTCCTTTTTTAATTTCCCATCAAAAATAGCGACGGTCTCTCGCGCCATCACGATTATCGGTGAGCGGGAGTTGCGTTATTTAGTCCTAGCGATGTCGGCGATTCGCTCATTTTCTGACGTGCCGCTCGACACGATCAATATGGCAACCTTTTGGCGTCACAGTGTTTATACTGGGGTGATGGCACGATTGCTGGCAAAGCGTTGCCGGGTATTGCATAGCGAGCGTTTATTTGTCACAGGTTTGCTGCACGAAGTCGGCTTGTTACTGTTGCTGACTGGCGAGGCTGAGCGAGAAGCAAACGCTATGAGTGTGTCCGGTGAACGCGGAATCGCCTTATCGGTGGCTGAGGAACAGGAGTTTGGCTTTAATCACGCAGACGTCGGTCGGGCGTTGCTAACGTCGTGGAATTTACCCCCCGAGTTATGTGAGGCCGTGGGTTGTGCGCATGATATTGAAGGGGCAACGCTAGCACCGCTGGACGTGGCGATTGTACATGTAGCCGATATCTTGGCTAATCAAGCAGAGATGTCGAGTGACTGCAGTGGCGTGTGTGTTGATTACGGTGAGGGTGTTTGGGATATGCTCGGTTTGGACCCTAGTATTACGGCTGAGCTTACTGAGCAAGCAGAACCCTTGTTCGCAGAGTCGTGGGCGCTAATCCAACCCATGGTACGGCATGCTCGATGAGTGTTGCGGCTGAAGTCGTTCGATATCGAAAAGCAAAGAGTCGGCCTGACTCTTTGCTTGTTTTGAGGCTTAGTCTGTGAGGTCGTGAAATAAGATAGAGCTTAAATAGCGCTCCCCGGCATCGGGTAAGATGACGACGATAGTTTTGCCTTCATAGTCTGAGTCATTGGCTAGACGTTTGGCGGCGGCAAGGGCTGCGCCTGATGATATCCCAACCAATATTCCCTCCTCAGCCGCGATGCGACGAGCAAATTCGATAGCTTCTTCATTGCTTACTTTTTCTACGCGATCAATTAATTCCATATCCAGGTTGGCAGGAATGAAGCCAGCCCCAATGCCTTGAATCTTATGGGGGCTTGGCGCTAGTGCTTCCCCGGCGATCGATTGAGAAATGACCGGGCTGGCTTCTGGTTCAACAGCAACGCTGGTAATGGCCTTGTTGCAGGTATGTTTGAGATAGCGAGAGACACCGGTAATCGTACCGCCTGTGCCTACACCTGCAATGATGGCGTCGACATTGCCTTCGGTTGCATCCCAAATCTCAGGGCCGGTTGTGCGTTCGTGTATTGCTGGATTGGCGGGGTTTTCGAATTGTTGGGGCATGAAATATTGTTTTGGGTTAGATTCTGCAATTTCTTTTGCCTTGGCAATAGCCCCTGGCATGCCTTTGGTTCCCTCAGTGAGAATTAGATTAGCCCCGAGTGCTTTCATGACTTTACGGCGTTCAACACTCATGGTGTCTGGCATCGTCAGCGTTACCTTGTAGCCGCGAGAGGCACCCACAAAAGCGAGCGCAATACCGGTGTTACCGCTAGTGGGCTCGATAATCTCCATGCCTGGTTTTAGCGCGCCGCGCTCTTCCGCATCCCAAATCATAGCGGCACCGATTCTGCACTTTACTGAGTAGGATGGGTTTCTGCCCTCAATTTTGGCGAGCACGAGTGCCTTAGTTTCACCTAAAATTTTATTGATTCTGATGAGGGGGGTGTTACCAATGGAGGAAGAGTTATCTTCAAAGTATTTCATGATGCGTCCCTGTGGATTTTTGAAAAACTGCCGATTACGTCACGGAATATTAATTTTTATACGTTAGGATATATGATTGATGGATGTGGCGCTATGCATGTGTCATCGTGCTATATTGCAATGTTTATTTCTATGAGGGAGAACACTATGTCGAAGCGGTTAGCTTGGGGTTTGGCGCTAGGAATGATGGGGTTTGCAGGTACGGCTTCTGCAGTGGGTGACATTACTGCGTTGGAGTCTGTTGGTCAGGCCAGCTTTAAAGCCATGTCTAAAGACATGGGAGCGGCCATTGGTTATAAAGCCATGGGCGATGCGGAACCGTTAGGTATTATTGGCTTTGATGTTGGTGTTGCCTTAACAGCAACCAGTATCGACGCATCAAGTGCTTGGGGCTCGGCAATGGGGAGTAGCAAAGTAAACTCCTTGGTTTTACCGAAGCTCTATGCCAAAAAGGGGTTACCTTTTGGTGTTGATTTGGGTGCGTATTATGTAAAAGTTCCAAGCACTAATATTGAGGTTTGGGGCGGTGAAATTAAATACGCCATTCTTGACGGTACGATGGCAACCCCTGCTTTAGCGGTTCGTGGTTCTATGTCGAAGCTAGAAGGCATTGATCAATGGAAAATGACTACCACTGGGCTTGATATCAGTATTTCTAAGGGTATCCTCATGCTCACGCCTTATGCCGGTATCGGTCAGCAGTGGACGACAAGTACACCGCAGGGGTCTGCTGCTAGCGCGGGTCTGAAAGAAGAAAAACTCTCTGAGCAGAAAATGTATGCTGGTGTCGGTATGAGTTTGTTGTTGGTCAACTTCACGCTAGAGCATGAAATTATGGGTGACAATACGTCAACTACCCTTAAAGCAGGTATTAAGTTCTAAATTGAAATAACGGGGCAGCCCGTCAACCCGTACAGTCTCAACAGTTGTACGGGTTTTTTATTGCCGTTTATTGTTCGTCTGCGGCTGGTTGCGGCATCATCTTGAGCATGTTTTGCATTCTTATTGCCGTGCCGCCCATGCCTGGCAAGTTTTCCATATCAGGCACTTCTGGTGCCGAGTCCTGTGCGGCCTGTTCGCCTTTTTTCGCAGAGCCTGCGATTAGGTTGCGATTGGGGTCGACATCGACCATTTGGGTTTTTATGTTCTCTGGCGGTGCATCGCCGTAGTGCCAGCGACCGCTATCGTCTTGCCATTTGTATACACCGGTATCGAAAATGGGTTCCCCAGCCTCATTTTTTGCTGCTGTCATTTCTTTTAGGGCGGTTGGGACGGTTAGCTCAGGGAGTTCGGGTGCTTTGACGCCCATTTGTTTACCAATAAAAAATAAAAATACTAACGCGCCTACCATGAAAATGGCAAAAAGAGTTGTTGGTCTCATTGTGTTGTTCTCAAGTTTACATATCTAAAAAGCGGCCAAAATATATGCTGCCACCAACGGCCTCACTATTGTGTAGCTCTACGCCATAATAACCATCAACTCCTGACTCCATATAGATGCCAGCACATTGACTATGATGATTACCTTGGCGAAAGTTTGTGTCCGACTGTATGGTTCCTTCTTGCAGTAGCTGACCTTTTATATCGACATAACGAGCACAGGCATAAACAAAGGTATTTTGATAAAGGTGGGTTTTGAATTCGATCTCTCCCCCTAATTCATGCCAAACGAAGCGCGAGGTTTGGGTTTCTGCTTCATGCGCCAGGTTATGGTAAGTGTAGTGAAGATTATAGTTTAGTTGGAACCAGGGTTTATCTAATAGAGCGCCGGTAAGGTTGAAACCACCAAAAATACCTTCGAAATCTAGTCCTGTTGTGTCTGGGTATTTTTCTGTACTTCCACCGGAATTACCTAAAATAAGATCAATCCGCGTATCGGGGCTGATTTGTTCACCTAGCCGTATATGGAATGTGCCGTAGTCCAAATTAATGTTTTGATTTGAGCTGCTCAAAGCTAGCGGCTGCTGCTCAACGTGCAAAGCAAAGTGAGTTTCTTGCGCTTGCGAGGCTGAGGCAAGGCTGAGTAGTCCGCCGCTGAGAAAGAGTAGTTTGGATAATTTCATGAGTAGTATCTGTGTTGATCTAGTTATCCATTAAACCACAGGCTTAGCGACGGCATTGGCCTTGTCGTTGCCCACCTTGCAAGTCGGTGCCTTAGCTCTATACTCAACTACTGGGGCACATAAATGGAATGGGCCCCAGAGGGAGGGGATATGGAGCGTCGCTGGGGTTCTAGAAAAAACTATGAAATCGAAGTCATCCTCGATCAGGGCGGAGGGGAGTCGGGCTTGATTCAAACCAGAACAAGAGATATTAGTTTTAATGGTGCATTTATAAAACTGCTTCGATCTGACTTGAAGGCTAACGCCTATATTGACTTACAGTTTTGGGATCGAAAAGCACAACATAATCCCTGTATTAATGTTGGCGCTGTTGTTGTCTATGAATCTAATAAGGGCGTAGGGGTGTTGTTTAACGCGTACGATGAACGCTTTCGTCGATACTTGAGAGGATTTATGGGGTTTAGTTGATGCTTTATCTTGGTGCGTTCGGTCTTCTTTTGGCATCAAAGTGGTGCTCCATTGTCTCGTGTGACTCCATATTTAAACTATAACTCGCTGAAAATTAATGAAATGCACTTTTGTGGTGCGTAAATTGCTAAAGAGCTTACCATTGGTTGTTTTAGTGGTTTATGCAAATTTAGGAGTGTTTAATGGAAGCTTTTCAGTCGGGTGGTGATGTTCTCTTTGTGTTGATGGGGGCCATTATGGTGCTGGCCATGCATGCGGGGTTTGCTTTTTTAGAGGTCGGCACGGTTCGAGAGAAGAACCAAGTTAATGCCTTGGTTAAGATAATTGCCGATTTTGCGGTATCCACGATTGCCTATTTTTTCATTGGTTACAGCATTGCTTATGGCCTTAATTTCTTCGAGGGTGCGCAAGCTTTAGCGGAGAAGAACGGTTATGAGTTGGTGAAATTCTTCTTCTTACTCACCTTTGCCGCGGCCATTCCTGCGATTGTCTCAGGTGGTATTGCTGAGCGAGCCAAATTTAATCCACAGTTAGCGGCTACCTTTCTTATGGTAGGAATGATTTACCCGTTCTTCGAGGGTATTGTTTGGAATGGTAATTTCGGTGCGCAGGCCTGGCTAGAAGCCACGTTTGGTGCTGGCTTTCATGATTTTGCTGGTTCGGTTGTTGTGCATGCTGTGGGGGGGTGGATAGCCTTGGCTGCAGTACTGCTACTCGGCGCACGTCATGGTCGATATACCAAAAATGGCGGCATGGCTGCGCATCCGCCTTCAAGTATCCCTTTTCTGTCCCTTGGTGCTTGGATCTTAACGGTGGGTTGGTTTGGCTTTAACGTGATGTCAGCTCAATCGGTTGAAGGTGTGAGTGGTTTAGTGGCGGTGAACTCGCTGATGGCGATGGTGGGAGGTATTCTTGCGGCGTTAGTCATGGGCAAAAATGACCCTGGTTTCGTACACAATGGTCCGTTGGCCGGTTTAGTGGCTATTTGTGCCGGCTCTGATGTTGTGCATCCGATGGGGGCTCTGGTGATTGGCCTAGTGGCTGGAACATTGTTTGTTTGGACATTCACACTTACCCAAAATCGCTGGAAAATTGATGATGTCTTAGGTGTATGGCCCTTGCACGGTTTGTGTGGCGTCTGGGGTGGTTTGGCTGCCGGTATCTTTGGGCTTGAGGCCTTGGGAGGCATGGGTGGCGTGAGCTTTATGTCTCAGTTGATCGGCACGGCTGCAGGTGTTGTGATTGCTTTTGGGGGTGGATTTATTGTTTATTTTATATTGAAGAAAGCCTTTGGTCTGCGTTTGACGCAAGAAGAGGAATATAACGGGGCTGATTTGAGTATCCATAAGATCAATTCAAACTCTAAGAGTTAATTTTTAGACCTATTATCCAGCCTTTTGCACAGCCGGGCCTCGCCATTGAGCGGGGCTCGCTGGTGTTGGCGCATGAAAAACGCTATTCTACGCGGTCATTTTAATCAGAAATCAGTACTTACATGGCTCGCAAGTTATACATAAAAACCTATGGCTGTCAGATGAACGAATACGATTCATCTAAAATGGCCGACGTGCTGGGTGAATCTCAGGGCTTAGAATTGACCACTGTCGCTGAGGATGCGGATGTATTGCTTCTAAACACCTGCTCTGTGCGCGAAAAAGCGCAAGAGAAAGTGTTTTCACAACTAGGTATGTGGCGTGAGTGGAAAAAAGATCGCCCCGATTTAGTGATTGGCGTGGGTGGTTGTGTTGCTAGCCAAGAAGGTGATGCGATTCGTCAGCGGGCCCCTTATGTGGATGTGGTGTTTGGGCCACAAACGCTACATCGTCTACCTGAAATGATTCGTCAGGCCCGCTTAAAGAATGCTCCTGTTATCGATATTTCTTTCCCCGAAATAGAAAAATTTGACCGTCTACCTGAGCCGAAAGCCGATGGTCCGATGGCCTATGTATCTATCATGGAGGGCTGTAGTAAATACTGTACCTTCTGTGTTGTTCCTTACACTCGCGGCGAAGAGATTTCTCGCCCTCTGGATGATGTTATTGCTGAAATTGCACAATTGGCAGCCCAGGGTGTGCGCGAAGTGAACTTATTAGGCCAGAACGTGAATGCTTATCGCGGCGCCATGCATGACGGTGAAATCGCTGATTTAGCGTTGTTAATTCATTACGTTGCTGCCATTGATGGTATTGATCGTATTCGTTACACCACCTCCCATCCGATGGAAATTAACGACGCTCTGATTCAAGTCTATGCCGAAGTGCCAGAGTTGGTGAGCCATTTACATCTACCGGTACAAGCGGGTTCAGACCGTATTCTTACCTTGATGAAGCGTGGTCATACCGTGTTGGAATATAAATCAATTATCCGTCGTTTGCGTGAGGTTCGCCCTGACTTAAGTCTATCTTCTGATTTTATTATTGGGTTTCCTGGTGAAACGCAAGCCGATTTTGAAGCGACGATGAAATTGATAGAAGACGTGGTGTTTGATCGATCATTCAGTTTTATCTACAGTCCTCGTCCGGGTACGCCGGCATCTAATTTGCCCGATGATGTGCCTGCTCAGGTGAAAAAAGCGCAATTGGCACGCCTACAAGCTCGAATCAATGAAATGGCCGCCGATATTAGTGATGCGATGATCGGAACGACTCAGCGTATTTTAGTTGAGCGCCTATCGACTAAAGATGAAAGCCAAATGGCGGGTCGTACGGAAAATAACCGAGTAGTTAATTTCACTGGTGATAAGTCCCTTATTGGCACTTTTGTGAAGGTTTATATCACGGAAGCCTTGCCAAACTCTTTGCGTGGTAGGTTACTTGAGACGGAAGATGGTGCCATTGCGCAGTCAGCCTAATAGCTCATTTAGCCTTATCAACGTAGCCTTTTTGAAAGACTCAATGGAATTGTAGTTTTGAACGAACACGCTCATTCTTCGGATTTTAAGCTCGAGCCTGCTGATAATCAGCGCCTCGCAAACCTTTGTGGCCAGTTTGACCAACACCTACGCCAGATGGAGGAGCGTATGGGCGTTGAAATCAATAATCGCGGCAATGCTTTTCGTGTGATTGGCGAGTCAGCTGCGCTGATAGAAAAGGCGGGTGCGATTCTTAAACAGCTATACAGCGTTACCGATAATGAAACGGTGACGCCGGATATGGTGCATTTGGTGTTACAACAATCTGTCAGCCAGTTGGTTAGCGAAGTGAATCAGGACGAGGGTAAGCCGGCCCTGGTAAAGACCCGTAAGGCGTTGATTCGCGGTCGGACGGAGACCCAGGATCACTATCTGAAAAATATTCAAAAGCATGATGTTAGTTTTGGTGTTGGCCCTGCGGGTACGGGTAAAACCTATCTCGCTGTGGCATGCGCCGTGGCTGCGCTGGAGCAAGAACAAGTGCAGCGTATTATTTTGACTCGTCCAGCGGTAGAGGCGGGCGAGCGCCTTGGTTTTTTGCCAGGTGATTTGGCACAAAAAATCGACCCTTATTTGCGTCCCCTGTACGATGCACTGTATGAAATGTTGGGTTTTGATCAAGTTGCTAAGTTGATGGAACGTCAGATCATTGAGATTGCCCCGTTGGCTTATATGCGCGGTCGTACCTTAAATGATGCTTTTGTAATTTTGGATGAAGCGCAAAACACGACGGCTGAACAAATGAAAATGTTTCTCACGCGTCTCGGCTTTAATTCTGTCGCGGTGGTCACGGGTGATGTTACTCAGGTGGATTTACCGCGAGGTACCCAGTCGGGTTTGCGTCATGTGATTGATGTTTTAAAAGATGTCGAGGGGCTAGGGTTTACCTTTTTTAAAGCGAAAGATGTAGTACGCCACCCGTTGGTGCAGCGTATAGTGACGGCTTATGATGATTTTGATCGCACGAATGACGAAAAAGATAGTGTAAATAAGAAGCCCTTATGATCGATCTTGAGGTTCAATACGCGCAGTCGACAGTTGGTGATGGAGTGGAACCTCCTTGTGATAAAAACATCCAAGCATGCGTAGTAGCGGCTCTGGCTGGTTTTAGGCAAGAGGCTGAATTGGTTGTTCGTGTTGTTGATATCAAAGAAATTCAAGAACTTAATCGCACTTATCGGCATAAAGACTCCCCTACAAATGTGTTGTCATTTCCTTTTGAGGCCCCTGAAGGGCTTGATTTGCCCATTTTGGGCGATATAGTTATTTGTCATGAAGTGGTGGTCAATGAGGCTAGCGAACAGGCTAAATCGGTAGCGGCGCATTGGGCCCATATGGTGGTTCATGGGGTGTTACATTTGCTTGGCTTTGATCATGTCGATGATACTGAAGCCGAAGAAATGGAAGCCTTAGAGGTTAAAATTTTAGCGGGATTGGCTTATGCTAACCCTTATCAAATCAATGAAACTAATTAATACGGTGGTAAGCGAACAGCACCCATGAATGAGGAAAAAACGAGTACTAGCCCGGCAGGGCGATCCTGGTTGGAAAAACTAGGGCAGGCGTTGTCGGGCGAGCCCAAAGATAGAATTGAACTGATTGAGTTATTAAGGGATGCTCAGCAGCGAGCGCTGTTAGATGTGGATGCCTTAATGATGATTGAGGGTGTCTTACAAGTGACTGAAATGCAGGTGCGAGACATTATGGTGCCTCGTGCCCAGATGGTTGTGCTGGAGCATGGTGCCTCGCTGGAAGAAGTTCTGCCCGTGATTGCAGAGTCTGGCCACTCTCGTTTTCCTGTGATTGGTGAAAATCGCGATGAAGTGGTTGGTTTATTGTTAGCCAAGGATCTGCTGCCGTATTTTATCAATGGTCAGGCTGAAAGGTTTAATTTGCGTGACGTCTTGCGTCCCGTTGTCTTTGTACCGGAAAGCAAGCGTTTGAACGTGCTGTTGCAAGACTTTCGAGCCAATCGGAATCACATGGCCATTATCGTTGATGAATACAGTGGCGTGGCTGGTTTGGCGACAATTGAAGATGTGGTCGAGCAAATTGTGGGCGAAATTGCTGACGAGCATGATGTTGAAGAAGATATTTTTATCAAACAACGTGGTGATACTAGTTATGTGGTTAAGGCCTTGACCCCAGTCGAAGAATTTAATGGATTTTTCGAATCAGATTTTAGCAATGAAGAATTTGATACGATTGGTGGCCATGTGATGCAGGCTTTTGGTCGCATGCCTAAGCGTGATGAAACCATCGTCCTGGGCCGTTTTATCTTCAAAATTATCAGCGCGGACAGTCGTCGTTTACATTGGATGGAAATTGATCTCAGCGCCCCAGCAGAGCGTATCAAGGACGAGGATATTGCTACTGTTCAGGACGAGCAGGACAAAGCGTAGAGCTTATCATTTGTGAACTCATTACCTTCGGTCTTAATGCGTAAGCTGGATGGCTGGCGCGGAGACCTTGTTGCCTTATTGGCTGGTGCATTTGCGCCATTGGCATTTGCGCCCGTGGGTGCTGGGCCGCTGGCCGTGGCTTCCCTATTTCTTCTGTTTGTTACTTGGTTGAATGTTTCACCGAAGCGGGCCGCATGGCGTGGCGGCTTGTGGGGCGTGGGCTGCTTTGGTTTAGGCATTAACTGGATATTTATCAGCGTGCACACTTATGGCTACGTGCCCTATGTGCTGGCTGTGATGATCACCGCTGCCTTAGTTCTAGTCATGGCGCTATACCCTGCCTTGGTCGGTTATTTACTTGGTCGTTTTTTCCCTGTTCGGCATGAGCGGTTATACAGTCGGTTTAAACTCTTATTGGTATTGCCCGCACTGTGGGTTCTGGTTGAATGGTTTCGAGCTTGGTTTTTGACCGGCTTTCCATGGTTGGTTATGGGTTATAGCCAATTAGATTCACCGCTAGCCGGAGTGGCACCTATTACGGGCGTTTTTGGCGTGTCCTGGTTGCTCGCTTTGTCCGCCGCTTTATTGATAGCGCTGGTGTTAGAGCATAAACAGCGGTGGCTATACGCCAGTGCCTTGCCCTTGTTATGGGGGGCGAGTTGGTCGCTCAATCAAATTAACTGGACGCAAGCCAGTGCGCCACCACTCGAGGTGACGCTGTTGCAAGGCAATATTCCGCAAGACCTCAAATGGCACCCTTCGGTGCGCAAGCCAACTATCGACTTATACACTGAAATGACGCGGGCGAATTGGGGCAGTGATTTAATTATTTGGCCCGAGTCTGCTTTGCCGGCTTTTCGCTATGAAGTGAAAGAGTTTGTCGATGATTTGCACCTCGAAGCCCAAGAAAATGGTAGCGATCTGTTGATTGGCGTGCTGGATATGGACAAAGCTTATGGCCGTTATTACAACAGTATGGTGAGCTTAGGCGAGACGCAGGGTGTGTATCACAAACAACATCTTGTTCCTTTTACCGAATATTTGCCCTTAAAAGACCTGTTGGGCGGCTTTGTGCGTTTTATGCAGGTTCCTATGTCTGATTTTAGCTCGGGCAAGCATGACCAGCCGTTATTGGAAGTTGCGGGCCAGAAAGTGGGGATTTCAATTTGTTTTGAAGATGCTTTTGGTGAAGAGGTGATACGTACCGTGCCCGAGGCTAGCTTATTGGTCAATGTGAGTAACGATGCGTGGTTTGCCGATTCATGGGCCCCCAGGCAACATTTACAAATTGCCCGAATGCGCGCCCTAGAAACCGGCCGATATATGATGCGTGCTACCAATACCGGCATGACGGCAGTTATCGATCATCAAGGACAAGTCACCGCCGAAGCACCGCAGTTTGAAGTGTTTGCACTTACTGCCACGGTCATTCCGCGTCAGGGCGCAACCCCTTATACTTTGGTTGGCAACTGGCTTATTGTGCTCCTATTATCAGCGGGAGTGGTATATAGCTGGCGACGTTTTTGTTTTCAAAAGAAGAGCAGACCAACGGCTCATGACTATCTCAATGATGAGGACTAGTGCGATGCGTAAATTAATTGCTGTGACGGCAGCTGTAGGTGCTTTGGGTTTATCTGCTTGCACGCAAGAAGTGCAAAACAAAGTGAGTCGAGCGGTACAAAACTATACGGGTACGAACGGCGTGCTGGAAGTCTACGCCGGTGAGAAGCTAGTTAAGCGCTTTATTAATATCGATAAATTAACTACGGCAGTGAGTACCAGTGGCAGTGACTCCAGGCCCTACCGCTATGGTTACGGTGTGTTAGATATGAATCAAAATATGCAAAAAGACCCCGGCGAGAAAAAAGTCTACTTTGAGTTCAGTGATTATTCGACCAGCTATATTTTTTACGAAAGTCCGGGTAGCTAAAGTACACAACCTGCCCCAGACCAAGCATCTTGGCCTGGGGCAAGCTATTTAAGCCTCTTCGCTACTGCGCTCAAAGCTTGTGCCACGGCATTTGGGGCAAGGTGGGATGTGTCCGGTTTGATGAAAATGCAGCACTTCACCACAATCGGTACAGACCAAGGTACCCGCGCCCGTGATTTCTCCTGTTTTGTACTGGCTTGCTTCGAGTAATTGTTCTTCAAATTCAAGCATATCGAGTTTGGCTTGATCGGCACACTTCAAAGCCATGTCCAGCAAGCGCTGCTCAATAAGCTCGATATCGAATTTTAACCAGCTCTGAAACTCTTGGCTTTCGGGCCCGGCAAGATAATCGGCAGCATCCTGAATATCGCGGCGCAAATACTCGCTGACCTTATCAATCTCTTCCCGACTTAATTCACCCAGTTCCTCGGCTTTTTGCTCAGCGGATTCGATGGCCTTGCGTACCCTCGGTTCAGCCGCTGTGGTGGCTTTTGATAGCGCCTCACTGACATGCAGCATCATCAAGTTATAGGCTTCAATTAACTTGTCATTGGTCTTGTTTTTGTCGCTCATTACACCCTCCTTTCGTCTGCGTCTCTCCCTAGTGTCGATCTAGCAGGGAAAAAGTGCAAGCACTTGACGGCTAAGGTATCCTATAGCTCTTTTTTCCAACACCAAATTAGCTATTGGAAGCCCGAATGGATCAGCAATACTCGCCTGCAGACGTAGAAAAATCAGCTCAAACTTTTTGGGATGAGAACCGTACCTTCAACGTGGTTGAAGATGAGAGCAAAGAAAAATACTACTGCCTCTCCATGTTCCCATACCCCAGCGGACGACTGCATATGGGCCATGTGCGTAACTACACCATCGGTGATGTTGTTGCTCGCTTCCAGCGCATGCAGGGCAAAAACGTGATGCAGCCGATGGGTTGGGATGCTTTTGGTCTACCGGCTGAAAATGCGGCGATCAAACATGGTGTGCCGCCAGCCAAATGGACGCGCGAGAATGTTGATTACATGCGAGACCAGCTAAAGCGCTTGGGTTTTGGTTACGACTGGGACCGAGAACTAGCGACCTGTAGCCCTGATTATTATCGTTGGGAACAGTGGTTGTTCACCAAGTTATTTGAAAAAGGCGTGGTCTACAAAAAGACGGCGGCAGTGAACTGGTGTCCAAACGACCAAACCGTATTGGCCAACGAGCAAGTCATTGATGGTTGTTGTTGGCGCTGTGATACCTCGGTCGAGCGTAAAAAAATTCCGCAATATTTCATGAAAATCACCGATTACGCCCAAGAGCTGTTGGATGATTTGGATACGCTTGATGGTTGGCCTGATCAGGTTGTCACCATGCAACGCAACTGGATTGGCCGCTCTGAAGGTGTGGAAATCGATTTTGGTGTCGAAGGGAGTGACGATAAGTTGCGAGTCTTCACCACCCGCCCAGATACCTTGATGGGGGTGACCTACGTTGCTGTGGCTGCCGAGCATCCCTTGGCGCTAGCAGCGGCTAAAGACAATGAGGCATTGGCTGCGTTCATCGAAGAATGCAAAAAAACCGGTACGGCCGAAGCTGAGCTGGAGACCATGGAGAAAAAAGGCATGGCCACTGGTCTCATGGCTGAGCACCCAATTACGGGTGAGCAAGTGCCTGTTTGGACGGCTAACTTTGTCTTGATGGGTTACGGCACGGGTGCAGTGATGTCTGTACCGGCTCATGATCAGCGTGATTATGAATTTGCCAAAAAATATGATTTGGCGATCAAACAAGTCATTGCTCCAGCCAATGGCGAAGAAATTGGTTTAGATGCAGCAGCCTTTAGCGAAAAAGGTTTATTGGTAAATTCGGGCGATTTCACTGGCAAAGATTTTAAAGCCGCTTTCGATGCGATTGCTGAAGCACTTAGCGTACAAGACAAGGGTGAGAAGAAAGTCACTTTCCGTCTGCGTGATTGGGGTGTTTCACGCCAGCGCTATTGGGGCGCGCCCATTCCGATCATCAACTGCCCTGATTGTGGCGCGGTGCCTGTGCCTGAAGATCAACTGCCAGTGATGTTGCCGGAAGACGTTGTGCTTGATGGCGTGCAATCACCGATCAAGTCAGATCCGGCTTGGCGTCAATGCAGTTGCCCTAAGTGTGGTGCTGCCGCTGAACGTGAGACCGATACTTTTGATACCTTCATGGAATCTTCTTGGTATTTTGCTCGTTATTGTTCGCCCAAAGATGACACGGCGATGTTGTCAGCCGCGGCTAAATATTGGCTGCCTGTCGATCAATATGTCGGCGGTATTGAACATGCGATTTTGCATCTACTTTACGCGCGCTTTTTCAACAAGCTAATGCGTGACGTGGGTTTGATTGATAACGATGAGCCTTTTACCAAGTTATTGACGCAAGGCATGGTGTTGAAGGACGGCGCCAAGATGTCAAAATCCAAAGGCAATACCGTCGACCCGCAAGCCCTGATTGAAAAATATGGCGCAGATACGGCTCGTTTGTTCATGATGTTTGCCGCCCCTCCTGAGCAATCGTTGGAGTGGGCTGACTCAGGCGTGGATGGCGCGGCGCGTTTTTTGAAAAAAGTCTGGAATTTTGGCCAAGCTAATGCTCAAGCGTTGGGCGCTAGCAAATCTGTGGATGTTGCCAACATCGATGATGCTCAAAAAGCCTCTCGCCGTGAAATTCACGAAATATTAAAACAGGCTTTGAGCGATTTTGATCGTCAGCAGTTTAATACTGTTGTAGCGGCCTGTATGAAAATGATGAATGCCTTGGCAGTGGTTAAAGATGGCGGTGCACGCAATGCGATCATCAATGAAGGTTATAGCATGGTGCTGCGCCTACTATCGCCGATCGCGCCCCATATCAGCCATGTTCTCTGGCGTGAATTGGGCTATGGTGATGATATTCTGACAGCGACTTGGCCCGTGGCGGATGACGCGGCCTTAGTGCGCGACTCTATAGAGCTGGTGGTTCAAGTGAATGGTAAGTTGCGTGCCAAAATTCAAGTCGCGGCCAACGCAGCCAAAGACGTGATTGAGGCGGATGCTCTGGCGAATGAAAACGTACTTAAATTTACCGAGGGTAAGCAGGTGGTTAAAGTAATCGTGGTGCCTGGAAAGCTGGTGAACATCGTTGTTAAAGGCTAAGCCTAGCCTAGGAAGTACGACCTTGGTTGCAGCTGGGCTGGGGGCCGATTGGCGCGCCTTGCGTTTGACTATCCTGTCGTTAGTCATGTTGGCTTTGCTCGCCACGCTGGGCGGCTGTGGTTGGCATTTGAGGGGCTCACAAACGGTAGAGTTGTCTCTGCCACCTGTTTATCTGCAAGCGGAGCACATTAGTCAGGCTCTGCGTTTGGCGCTGCATCGGCGGCTATTGGCTAATGATATTAAATTGCTAAAGCAGCGTGAACTAGCCGAAATTGTCCTGACGATTGAAACTGAAAAGAGTGACCGACGGGTGTTGTCACTGGATCGCTCAGGCAAGGTGCAGGCTTATGAACTGCAATACTCTGTCCGCTTTTCAGTCAAAACGATCGAGGGCGAATGGTTGCTGAATTCTGAAACCTTATCGACGCAACGCGACTATAGTTTTGATGAATCCGATGTGTTGGCGAAAAATAAAGAGCAAGAAGAGTTATTCACGGTAATGAGAACCAATGTCGTGGATCAATTGTTACGTCGCCTTCAGAGTCAGCTCAATGCAAATTAAAGTTGAACAGCTCAAAGCACAGCTACGCCAGGGTTTGCAGCCGGTGTATTTTGTTTACGGTGATGAACCGTTACTGGTGCAGGAGGCCTGTGATTTGATTCGAACGGCTGCCCGTGCGTCAGGGTGTACCGAGCGGGAAGTCTACTCGGTTGAGTCGGGTTTTAATTGGGGTGATTTTCTTGAAGCGGGTGATGCAATGTCACTGTTCTCCGAGCGAAAATTATTGGAGCTACGCATGCCAACCGGTAAGCCGGGGGATCAAGGCTCAAAGGCATTTGTGCGTTATTGCGAGCGGCCATCACCGGATAATGTTTTATTAATTCAGGCCGGTAAATTAGATGCGGCCGCCCGTCGAGCCAAGTGGTACAAAGCTTTAGAGGCTGCAGGTGGTGTGGTGCAAATATGGCCTCTGGATATTAAACAACTGCCAGGTTGGGCCATGCGCCGAATGAAGCAAAAGAACTTGATTGCAAGCCAAGAAGCCGTGGCCTTACTGGTCGAGCGAGTTGAAGGTAATTTGCTTGCCTGTGCGCAAGAAATTGAAAAGCTGTTGCTGTTGTTTGGCCCAGGCCAAATTAGTTTTGACCAAGTGGCCAACAGCGTCGCTGATAGCTCACGTTTTGATATCTACAAATTGGTCGACAATGCCTTACAAGGCGACGCGGTGCGCACCACACGTATCATCCATGGCCTAAAAGCCGAGGGTGTTGAGCCAGTATTATTGTTATGGGCGCTAACTCGTGAGATACGGGCCATGGCTGAAATGGCTTTCGAGGTAGCGATTGGCGGCGGTGTAGAGCAGGCGATTAGCAAGGCGAGGGTCTGGGACAAGCGCAAGCCCCTGGTGCGCTCCGCACTTCAACGCCATCGGGTGATTGTGTGGCAGCGTATGTTACAACGCTGCGGTGTGGTGGACTCCATGATCAAAGGCGGCCAAATTGGCAATGTTTGGGATGAAATGTTGGACTTGTCGCTCTGGTTAGGCGGTTTGCGGGTTTTGCCGAATAGTCGTGTCGCTCGTTCATAGCTGGGAATAAACAGCAGAACTTAAGGCCTGGACAGATACTTTGTGGTGCGGATGTCTGCAGTCGCTGACATTTTTGTTAGACTACTATTCTTTACCTCTGTGTGCTTAATCATTCGGAATAGATTTGATGACTGATATTCAAAATTATATGTCTCGTGTTGGCAAACAAGCACGTTTGGCTTCGCGGGCAATGAGTTCTGCGCAAAGTAGTGCCAAAAATGCTGCTCTCGAAGCGATTGCTACGGCCTTAGAAGCCAATGAGCCAGCGCTATTGGCAGCCAACGCCAAAGATATGCAGGCGGGACGTGACAGCGGTCTTGACGCCGCCTTGTTAGATCGGCTTGAATTGAGCCCGGCGGGTATTGCGGCAATGGCAGAAGGTTTGCGACAAATCATCGCCCTACCAGACCCTGTCGGTGAAATTTCTGACATGGCTTATCGTCCCTCTGGCATCCAGATCGGTAAGATGCGGGTGTCGCTCGGCGTGGTGGGCATTATTTACGAATCGCGCCCGAATGTGACGGCTGATGCGGCGGCGCTGTGTTTGAAATCTGGCAATGCGGCGATTTTAAGGGGCGGCAAAGAGGCAATTCACTCTAATCGAGCGATTGCTGAGTGTATTCATGCTGGCTTGGAAAAGGCCGGTTTACCTGCTGATGCCGTGCAAGTTATTGACACCACTGATCGTGAGGCGGTTGGCTTGATGATCGCCATGCCAGAGTACGTTGACGTTATCATTCCTCGCGGTGGCAAGGGCTTGATCGAACGCATTAGCGCTGGCGCGCGCGTGCCAGTGATCAAGCATTTAGACGGGATTTGCCATGTTTATATTGATGATGAAGCCGATTTAGAAAAAGCGACGCAAATTGCTTTCAACGCTAAAACGCATCGTTATGGTGTGTGTAATGCGATGGAGACCTTGTTGGTGGCTGAAGGTATTGCCGAGCAAGTATTGCCAGAGCTGTGTGCCATGTATGTCGAAAAAGGCGTCGAGATACGCGGTTGTGCCACAACTCAAAAGGTGGTGGCTGGGGTTGTTGCGGCAACTGAACAAGATTGGGCGACAGAATATCTGGCACCGATTATCTCTATTCGGGTGGTAAAAGATATGGCTGAGGCCATTGAGCATATCGGCCAGTTTAGCTCAGGTCATACCGAGTCCATCATTACCGAGAATTACACCAAATCACGTCGCTTTTTGCGTGAAGTGGATTCCTCATCGGTGATGGTGAATGCCTCAACCCGCTTTGCTGATGGATTTGAATATGGTTTGGGTGCTGAAATTGGCATTAGTACGGATAAATTCCATGCCCGAGGCCCTGTTGGTTTGCATGGCCTGACTTCGCAGAAATACATCGTCTTAGGCGACGGCCAGATTCGCCAGTGATTGGTGTTTTTGGGGGCACATTTGACCCCATTCATTACGGTCATTTACGACCGGCCTTGGAAGTCCAGCAAGCGCTGGGAATGCGGCAGATTCGCTTTATTCCCAGCTTTATCCCACCTCATAGAGCAAAACCAGGGGCCAGTGCCCAGCAGCGCTTAGCAATGTTACAGCTCGCTATCGCCGATCAGTCGGGCTTTGTGGTCGATACGATCGAGCTCGATCGAGGTGGTCCATCGTATATGGTGGACACGCTAACCGCTTTACGTGATGAATTAGGTGATGAGCCTATCGCCTTGATTTTAGGGCAAGATGCCTTCGCCAGACTGGATAGCTGGCACCATTGGCGTCGCGTCAATGAGCTGGCTCATGTGGTGGTGGTGAGTCGCCCTGGGGGGACGTTACCGCAGAGCGGGCCCTTGGCAGAATTGCTTGCCCAGCGTCGTTGTCATGAATTGGCGCTGCTTCATGAGCATTCTGCTGCTAAACTATGGGTCCAAGAGGTTACCTCTTTGGATATTTCGGCCACTAAAATTCGGGCTTTGGCCAAGCAAAGTGGTTTTCGTTTCCTGACACCGGAACCGGTGCGGGAGTATATAGAAGCCCAAGGGCTTTATCGTTAGTGAGTAAGTAAGTGAATGTCTGACGTTGTAGAAAGTATCAAAAAACTGGTTATTGAAGCCTTGGAAGACATGAAGGCGGTGGGTATGGTCGTGCTTGACGTGCGGGAAAAATCCAATGTGACGGATTATATGGTGATTGTGAGCGGTACATCCAATCGTCACCTTAAAGCCATGGCTAACAATGTCGTTGTGGAAGCTAAAAAGGCAGGTATTACCCCTTTAGGTGTCGAAGGTGAAGATCAAGCTGAATGGGTCTTGGTGGATATGGGAGACGTGGTTGTTCACATCATGCTACAAGACACACGCGATTTTTATCAGTTGGAAAAGTTGTGGAGTGAAGACTCCCCAGAAGAGCAGGCTGGCTAAGCATCACTGGTTTAGCGAGTTGTTTCGATGAAAATTTATTTAATTGCTGTTGGCCAGAAAATGCCCGATTGGGTCGAGAGAGGCTTTCAGGAGTATGTCAAACGTCTACCCGCTTCATGCGGTGTGAAGCTGGTGGAAATCCCTCCCGGTCATCGTGGTAAAAGTGCGGATATTCAGCGAGCGATTAAAACTGAAAGCGATAAAATGTTGGCCGCAATTCCCGTCAATACACGGGTGGTCGCCCTAGATGAACGGGGCAAATCATGGTCGACCTTGCAGCTCGCAGGGCATATGGAAGACTGGATGCAAGATGGCCGTGATGTGGCTCTGTTGGTGGGCGGGCCTGATGGTTTGTCTCCAGAATGTAAGCAGCGGGCAGAGCAAACTTGGTCATTATCAGCGTTAACCTTGCCCCACCCTCTGGTTCGTGTGGTGTTATCAGAGCAACTTTATCGTGCTTGGAGTGTGACTCAGGGTCATCCCTACCACCGTCAATAACTGCTGTTATGCTTATGTTAGGTGCCGTTGAATGATGGCTTCCAAATCATCAACTTTGAAGGGCTTAGACAGGTAGTCGTCCATGCCTATTTGGATGCATTTTTCAGCATAACCCTGCATTACATTAGCCGTAAGGGCGATAATGGGGATGTGGGGCCTTTGTGGATGATATTGCACACCCTGTTGTTCATTTTCTCGAATCCTTTGGGTTGTCGCAAAACCATCTAAATTAGGCATTTGGCAATCCATTAGAATCAAATCGAATTGCTTGTTTTGTAATATTTTTAGGGCCTCTAAACCATCTGATGCGGCATCTGTAGTGCAGTTGAGTTTGCGTAAGATGGCAGTGCCTACTTTGGCGTTGATGGGGTTATCTTCTACCAGTAATACTTTGTAAGTGTTGGATGTATTCACTTCAGGGGCGGAGGAGCGTGCTGAATGCTGAGGTCGCGGTGGCGTTGTTTTAAGCGTGTGAATTGTCTCCAGATGGTGCGCCAAGGCATTGAGGCGAATCGGTTTAGTTAGGTGGTCATTAATGTATTCTAGGGCCAAATTGCG